>Ga0164297_10000969_pt1 | contig 32531 bp, 27 predicted proteins | sample GEODES058metaG_FD_113539 | JGI IMG/M metagenome (GOLD analysis project Ga0164297, IMG submission 113539) | Dystrophic lake water microbial communities from Trout Bog Lake, Wisconsin, USA - GEODES058 metaG | ecosystem: Environmental > Aquatic > Freshwater > Lake | place: USA: Trout Bog Lake... | reverse complement strand
TCATTGTTAATCGTTACGGAATGAGTCGTCTCCATTCCGGATACCTTGGATATAATGTTGTTATATTTTTATCTCATTTTTCAAATTCAATTTTGAGGGAACCTACGGTTCCCTGCAAGAGTGGTAACACTTTAAGGGAAGGGACTGGCGAAGCCAAAGCAGGGGAAACCGTAGGTTTCCCTGCAAAATTGAAAATAAAAAAGTCTGATGTAATTATATTTAAGAAGTGAAAAAATGAAGTTCTGTACGAAATGCGACAACATGTATTATATCGGTATCAATGTGGATGACCCCAACCAGTTGACATACTACTGTCGTAACTGCCGTCACAAGGATGATACTATCACCGAGGAGGGGGTTTGTGTGCTGAATGCGCAGCTTAAGAAGGGCGAACAAAAATTTAATCATATTGTCAACCGCTATACCAAGCTGGATCCGACCTTGCCCCGTATTTATAATTTAAAGTGTCCGAACCCGGAGTGCAAATACAACACGGAAGACAAGACCGCCGAGGTGATTTATGTCCGCTATGACGACGACAACCTGAAATATTTGTATATCTGTACTGAGTGCGATACCACGTGGAAAAGCTAATGCGTAAGTATTAGCGGTTCAAAGTTGATTCGTCAGAATCAACGGTTCAAAGCTAATGTAGCGGTTCAAAGTGGAGGAACGAGGGTGGAAAAATTGAATGATAAAAAATAAAATATAGATATAAATATAATATTTTTTCTAACAATAACATGTTTGAAGAGAAGGACGAGGTGGAGTCGGTCGAATCACTGAAGAAAGAGGAGGAAGAATCGGACAAGGACGACGAGACCATCAAGGATTCCGACCAGGAAGACCAAGATGATGACGAGGAAGAAGAGGAAGATGGAGACGAATATGAGGACGATGGTAGCGAGGGAGAAGTTCTCCAAAAGTTTGGCGCCACTACCACCGCCGCCTCGGCCTTCGTGGACCCCGATGACGACGACGATGACGAAGAAGACGACGCGGAGTATTTACAAAAGTTCGACGAATCGATCCGCCAACAAATTGTCACCGATTTTCACCCCGAATTGAAAACCCATAATTACGACGAAATCGAGGTGTTGTCCCGGGTGGTTCGCGACAACAACGGAACCATCATCGACCCTCTACATAAAACTTTCCCATTTATCACGAAATACGAGCGTGCCCGGATTTTAGGCGAAAGAGCTACCCAAATCAATGCTGGTGCCAAACCATTTATCGAGGTAGAACCTGATGTGATTGACGGGTATGTCATTGCGCTCAAGGAATTCGAAGAAAAAAAGATCCCGTTTATCGTTAAACGGCCGCTGCCTAATGGGGCGATCGAATACTGGAAGTTGGAAGACCTGGAAATCCTCTAATTAAGGGAAACCCAGGTTTCCCTTAAGATCCCATCCTTAAATTAAAACTGATTATGTTAACTAGGTTGATAAGATAATTACCAAGACCGTTTCTAAGAGTGTTTACTGTTCAAGGGAAGGGGGTGCGGGGCTCCATATTGGGCTTTTGGGCTTCGCCCATAGTAGGCGCCCTGAGGGAGTTAGAAACGCTTCGCGTTTCTTGACGTAGGTTTCCCTGCAAGGATGGGATCTTTGCAAACAAAAAATTGAAAAAAGTTAACAGTAATATTTTTTTTTGTATATTACTATTATGGATTTACCAGCAAATTTCGAATATTTCGAGCGCAAAACCACCGATATAGCAGAGAAGCTTATCCAACAACAGGGACAGGAAGTTTGTAGAAGAATTATAAATGAAAATTACATTAACATCCAGACAAAAGAATATGATTTTGGGTTTATCCACAAAACCAGAATCGCGCAGATAGGGAGAACCCGGTCAAGAACTACTAGAACAGAGCATGTGTATAGTTTCATATTATGTAAAATTCAACCGGTATTGAACTCTCTCGACATTTCTCTAATATGTTCGCGCGAAACAGCAAAAGACGGTAAAAAACTCGTTGAACTAGCGTATCAAAAAGCCAAGGAATTAAATATAAGATATTTATCTCTTTTATCTATCAATAACGATAAAGTGTTAAAATGGTACAAAGCTCAAGGATTTATTCTTACTAGCGAGACACGGAATGTGGATGGTACGATAAAGGCCTACTACATGGTAAAACCGATCACATAATGGGATATTTAGAGTATATAAAAAAGGATATTTCGAAAATTAATATAAAAAAATGCATGTTAACATAAGTAACACAAGCGATGGAAGACGTGTGTATTGTCACCGCTTTTTTTGATATTGGTCGCGGCTTCTGGAATAGCCAATACAAGCGCACTACCAAGTTCTATTTACAGTCTTTTTTAAACTACCTCGAATACCCCTACAAAATGGTATGTTTCATCGATGACCGCTGCATCGATTATGTGTTAGAGCATTATACCCGTAGCCACCATAGCAACAAATTGTTTATTCCCATCAACAAGGAGTGGATGGAGAACAACATCCGGGCATGGCAGCAGGTCGGCAAGGACGAGGAGATCATGAAGAGTGCCCAATACCGCGACTGGATCGACCACCGTAAAAAGCTCGCCTTTCCGGACGGCAACGCCCCGGCCGATTACGACAAGCACATCTTCCCCGAGAACCGGGATCCGCGCTACAATGCGATCAACCATGCCAAGGTCGATTTTATTGCCCATGCCATCAAGAATGGTTATGTGAAGGAGTCGGTGACCTGCTGGTGTGATTTCGGCTATTTTGGTACGCAACACGATAACGACAAGACGACGTTTCCTACAGCGACGATCGACAAGGCTTATTTCAAGCCGGACCGTATCACGTTCTTCTTGCGTAAGGATGTGGACGAGAAGGATGCTGACCCGCTCTACACGCTGGTCTACGCCCCCGAGGTGTTTACAGGCACTTTTTGGGGCGGGCCGACCCCCCTGATGCTGAAGTTTCAGTCCATGTACCACGAAGCGGTGGATGAGCTTTATGCTGTGAATATTTCGGACGACGATCAACATGTTTATCTGCGCACCTACCTGAAGAACCTGGAATTATTCGATTTGAAACTGGTGACGCTGCCGGAGTGGCCCAAGGGCCTGCTTTATTTACAAAAAATGGACGGATAAAAAAATTGATCCATAACCCAAATAAAAAGATGGGCTATAGTAAGAAACATGTATAGTATTACCAACCCCATCTCCTTTCGTCAAAATGTGGCTACAAAATTGGAAGGTGTGCTTAAGGAAGAGAAGAGCGCCATCAATTTAGAAAAAGGGATCTATAACTATGCAATCAAAGAGGCTAGCAATCGTAAGATCATTAAGAAGTGGGAAAATCCTCATTTCGTACAACTTTATGTCGATCGTTTGCGGAGTATCTATATTAATTTAAAAAATCCTGAATTGTTAGCGCAAGTCGTTAGCGGTGAAATCACTTCTCAACAATTAGCGTTCATGAGCCACCAAGAAATGAACCCGAGCGGCTGGCGTCAACTGATTGATGCTAAGATCAAACGCGATGCCAATAAATATTCGAATAACACCCAGGCGTCGACGGATATGTTCACCTGTAAGAAATGCCGGGGGAAAAAATGCACGTATTACGAGTTGCAGACGCGGTCAGCGGATGAGCCGGCCACGATCTTTGTGACGTGCTTGGACTGCGGCAAAAACTGGAAGACATAAGGGGAACCAAGGTTCCCCTGCAGGGAAACCTACGGTTTCCCCCGCACCCCCCTTCCCTTAATGAAAAATAATTATATTAACCTGTGTTAAGATAATTTACAAGAAAGTTTGAAAGAACCCTTAAGGTTTAAGGGAAGGGTTTAAGGGGAACCGTACGGTTCCCCTTATAGGTAGTCCTCTTCGTCCAGTTCGCTCGTGCAATCCAGGTAGCTATCGCGAGTTTCGTTCGCCTTATTGAAAATCGTATCGCCCTTCTTTTTCTTATCGCTTGCTTTGGGTTTAGCCGGTGCGCGGGTCCGCTTCGCCTTTGGTTTCACCACCTCCTCTTCCTCGTCGTCCACAAATTCATCCTCTTCTTCCTCGTCGTCCTCGTAATCCTCGTCATCCTCGTCGTCGTCGTCCACAATGAAACCGTCTTTAATATATCCCTCCTTAGTTCTCGGCAGGCCATCGTCTTCATCGTCGTCGTCTTCGTCGTCCTCGCTGTCCTTATCGTCCAAATCGTCAAATCCCCCAAACAGGAATTCGTAGACGGTATCCCACTCGTCCTCGCTGATCGACACCGGTTCGCCTGCGCTGTTCTTATTCACAATAATACAGCTTCCGAACATGAGAGTTGTGTCAATTGGCGGCGGGAAATCATACTTGTTTTCTTGGTTCGCACGGCCAGTCACCTTACCATACACGGAAATACAATATTTTTTATCGTCATTGTTGATGTTCCACTGTGCCCGGAGTTTGAAATCGTCGGCGGTCTTGAACCCGGCCTTTTTATAGAGCTCCTTTTCGTCATAACTCTTGAGTTTGCACTCCTTGACAGTTCCGGTCTTATCGACGATGAGGATGGTAATCGGCGGCTTGGGAGACGTTGACGACATTGAAGTAGTAAGATACAAAGATATTATTATTATGTTTCATCGTCTTTATTTCAATTTTTTTATTACATAAGGGGAACCCATGGTTCCCTCAGGGCGCCTTTTTTGGGCGAAGCCCAAAAGCCCAAGGGTTGAGCGGCGAAGCCGCTCTGACCCCTTAAACCCTTCCTTAAACAGTAAACAACCTTCGTAAATATTCCCCCCTTTAACCCCTTCCTTTGTAAATATATACGTTTATAGTATATTATAAAGGATAAACGATACTATGCCCAAAAATATCAAAGGTGGATTTTTAGGCATTCCGAGTATGGGTATAAAAGACAAAATGACAGAAATGAAAAATAAGGCGTTTGCTCCTAAGAAACCCGAGACGCATTATTCGTTGGTCCATATCGAGCAGGCGCCTGCGGCGGCGGCAGCAGTCCCTACGGTCACCGATCAAAAGATGATCGACGAGAACCGCAAAAAATGTTTAGACGTCGCGAATGAGAAAATCCGATTAGCAAACGAGGACAAGAAACAGTGCGAACTGAAGAACCCCCGTAAGAAGATTTTCGGTATTTTCGGGGGAAAACGCAAGAGTAAGGGGAAGGGGAAGAAGCGTAAACACGCCCGGTCCACTCGTCGTAAGGGGAACCAAGGTTCCCTCAGGGCGCTTTCAGCGCCCAAGGGTTGAGCGGCTTCGCCGCTCTGACCCCTTAAACCCCTCCTTTAAACAGTAAACTACCTTGGAAATGTCCTTTGAAACATATTTTGAACCACCTTTATAAATTATCTTAACAGTTATGCTAACATAATTAAGGGAGGGGTTTAAGGGGAACCGTAGGTTCCCCTTACCTTAGTTTAAGCGTATGAATATATTTATTGAGATAAATATATTTATGCAGCTATTCGTATGGATTCTTATTCAAATTACTATATCGATTCTTATTGTTTGGGCCGGGCATCACGTATGGAATTATATTAAAGATACGTACAGCACGAAAAAAACCAAGGATTTAGTCAATGTCCAAGTCCAAAAATATAAAAAGATGATGCAGGAGTTACAAGAGACCGCCCATAAACACGAGACCCAATACATAGAAGATAGTGAAAAAGATCTGCTGGATCAACGCTTGACAGATTTTATCCTTGAGTCAGGTAGTAAAATATAAATGCAAACAAACATAAATCAATGCATACATATAGATAGATGGGTAGCAGTTGTGCAATCGGTCTGAAAGTAAAACCCAAAGTCGTGGTATCAGAACAATCGTACTGTATCGATAAAGAGCGGGGTCCGGTCGTCAAGTTCGCCGAACAAAACATCTATCATTCCCACCCCAACCTGGCATTTAGTGTAGAAAACCTCGAAAGAAGGGGCAAAGAAATCCTGATGGCGCGCATATTGAAACAAGGGTTAGACCGAGACCAAGAATTTATCCGCGAATTTTCGAAACAACTCAGGGTCGCGAAGGAGGCCATGGACGATTGTGTCTATCACGACATGAATCCCAGTAACAAATGGTATTCGGTCAAACCATTTATCGACACAGGTAAATGATTTGATTTAGCGTAAAGTTATTTGAAGCGGTAGGAAAAGGTTGAAAAAATTGATATAAACGCATCGCTCCATATAATAATAGCATAGATTCGTCGGGAATGGAGCTGACGAGCAACCAATTTTCGCGTTTGATGCAGAGGTTGCCAAACTTCGAACTTTCTTATGAAACCATTTCGCATAATAAAGTTTCCCCCATTTATGACATCTGTTTGGCCATCCCCCTCGGAAGAAAATATTTCGCATGGTTCACGTTTTACGATGACAAGGACGTGTGTTTCCTATTGGAGCTCAACCGAGAAAAGAAAATCGTCCGGGCTAAGATCGTCCCTGCCACCTTCGCTGGCTCTCTCGCCTTGGGCACCATCGTGTACGGGACTCTATGGCAAGAGACGGGTCGTGAGTTCTTCATCATCGAAGACATTTTATATTTCCAAGGGATCTCCATGAAAACCACTGTTTTTGGCGAACGGGTCGGGTTTCTACAGCAAACCATGAGTCTATTGAGCCCACTGGGACCATTGACACCTGCATCACATATAGCGTTCGCCCTCACCGTCTTTTGGAAAGCAGATACCACCGTATTCGGCACCGTCCCACCCAACATTGCGTTTCCCGTCCACCACCTGCAGTACCGGTCAGGCCACGAAATCGCCCCCTATCTGAATGTGACAATTCAGCGTAAAACTACGACACTCGACAAGGGACCGGCCCGGCCGGGCCCCGATCAGGTGGCGGTGCGGATCGACCTGTCCAAACCCCAATATAAGTATAAAACCGTGTTCCAAGTCACCGCCGACCCCCAATACGACATTTACAATTTATACGCCTACGGTAAGAGCAACCAACCGGTATTTTATAACATCGCCTATATCCCTAGCTATAAAATCAGCGTCTTTATGAATAGCTTGTTTCGTAAAATACGGGAAAACCGGAACCTGGACTATATTGAGGAGAGCGACGATGAAGACGATTTTCAAAACACGCACGAGCATAAATATGTAGATACCCAAAAGCGGCTGCTGATGGAGTGCGCATTTCATACCAAATTCAAAAAGTGGGTGCCATTACGGGTCGTGGATAGCCGTACCAAAATTGTCCATATCAGTAAGTTGTAGCCGAAAATCTAACAATACACCGACCGAAAAGAAAAATGGGACTATATAGGATTATGAGTTATTATTTTTATATGTTTTGTTAGAAAATATAAAGATTTGTTACCATTATATATAAAAATGGAAACACTTTTAGAAAAAATACAACAATTAGAACTCAAAAACAAAGAACTGGAAGAAAAGTTAAAAACTTATACTGCGCCATCCAGACGAAAAACTTATTATGAAAATCATAAGGAAGAACTCATACAAAAAAATAAGGAATACAAAGAAAAAACCCATTATGTGTATGAAGTTTCTCCTGAAAAAAAGAAAGAATACGCAAGACGAGCGTATTTGAATAAAAAGAATAAACTTCTGAATAAGGAAAATAAACACATAGAAGAAAACATTTAGGAAAGTATATAAAAGAATGCGTTATATTTTATATAACTATTATCTTTAGGTATAATATACAATGGCTGATCCGCCGAACAAATATCGGTGTTTGAAATTACCCATCACTTCTATTCTTCTTACTGACAATGAAGCCGAAGAAAATTTGAAAGTGATACAACATGCTATTCTACGAGCCAACACTATCACTTCCAAGACTTATTTTTTGATGCGTATCTGGTTGCTACATAAATATCATAGTAACCAAGACATTCCAGAATTGACACAGGATACTGTTGCCATGTGTATGAAATCCATATTGCTTCCTTCTTCCGGACCCAAACCACAAGGGAACAATGCGGTGTTGTTACAAGAATTTTTACAATTACATTCTTTTCCATTGGAAGATGGTAGCAATTTATCCGCCATATTAGATTATTATTCTACCGCGATGATTACAGCGATTGAAAATAATATCAAAATGCGGTTCTTTGATTATGTGAATCGGTTTGTCACTTCCTATTTCAAACATCAATGTCAGGAACAGTGGAATGATAAACAATTCAAAAAACAATTCTACAAGGAAATCCACTTGGTGAAAAACGATATACTTCATAATACGCTGACTTGTGATGAAAAATACCATCCATGGTTACAAGAATATCGTTACCAAATAGTCCCACAAACTTACAATATTAGTTACTATTACGACATCAAGGAAACCCCTTATAAGTATGTAAAACATATGATTTTTATGTGTTTAGAATTGGAAAAGTTGGAACGTAAATCCTTCCAATTTTTTCCTTTACAAACCAATATGATACCACGCCATATTCAAATAGATACCAAAGCATTAGTAGAATTGTTGGTAGATACCGAGAAACATCAGTCGTTGTTAGATGTGTGGATAACACAACCGAAACAAAACAAAGATGGTAAACCGAAGAACAAAACTAAAGTGGATTTATACAATTGTTTGGAAGAAAACAAAGAATTCATTTGGCACCGGTTCTTTGATATCAAGCAAACTCGTAAAAATTATGTATTTGACTATACCATTATTACCGACGGTTATGCCACCTCGTTACGATTCTTACATCAAGATTTTGTGGACGAAGAACAAACCAAGAAAGACAAACGAAAAGCCGGAAAAAAAGCACTGAACGGTTTATCTAGTGAAGAAAAGGAAAAAATCAAAGCTGACAAATTAGAGAAACAAAAAGAACAAGCCAAGAAAAAACGAGAAGAAAACAAAAACAAACCCAAACCAACCAAGAAGGAAGAAAAACCGGAATTTCCCTACATTGATGAAGTGCCGAAAGAACAATTGGAAGGAAAACACATTTTCATTGACCCGGGTAAGCGTTCGTTGTTTTCTATGATGGACGATGAGGGAAACTTTTTCTCTTATACCAACCGTCAATACCTGAAAGAAACCAAACGATTAAAATACCACGCTTTATTGAAAAATTACAGAGATAAATTAGGCATTACTGCATTGGAAGAAGAACTCACCCAATACAATGCCAAAACCTGTCAATTGGAGAAATTCAAAGAGTATGTCACAAAGAAATTACAAATCAACGAAGAAGTCGCACCCTTATATAGAGATATAAAATTTCGTCAATACAAATGGTATGCTTACATCAACAAGAAACGAACTGAAGATACGATGGTGAATAAAATCGTGAAAAAATACAGCAAAGACCACAAAATTATTATAGGGGATTGGAGTATTGGGAAGCAAATGAGAAACTTCATTTCCACTCCCAACTTAACTCTGAAACGAAAATTAAACAAGGTGTTTCAGGTGTATAACATAGATGAATTCCGCACTTCTTGTCTGTCTTACAAAACAGAAGAACTATGTGAAAATTTGTATCTGAAATTCAAAAACGATAAACACAAAAAATTACGAAAAATGCATTCTATCCTAACATATCAAATGGAAAATAACAGGAAGGGGTGTGTGAACCGTGATAAAAACGGATGTAAAAACATTCAAAAGGTATTCCAAAGTTATCTAACAACGGGTGAAAGACCGCTGAAATACCGAAGAGAATACAAATTCCAATAAAATAGGGTAACCATTACAACTGTAAAAAGTTATAATTGTGAAATATCCTAATGCCCTTCGGGGTGCTTTTACACCACTGAAAAGAATATAAAGTTATTTTCTTATTTTTAGTAAGAATCTTGTCCCATTTTCTTTTCGGTCGATGTAATATATAATATATATATGTCAGCTGTAGGAACCGGATCCGAAGTTCAAACGTTTGCGGAGGGTAAGGCCCTTCCCGAAGTCCAGCCCTCGGCGACGGGGGGCGAGACTGCCAAATACGAGTCCGCGGCGTCCGGTCCCATGAAGGGCGGAAGTCGTTTCAAGCGCGGATCCCGTGCGGCCAAGGAGTTTATGGCGAAGCTGCGTTCGATGCGCAAGTCCCGTAAGGGCAGCCAGGGTGGCAAGTCTATGAAGGGTGGCAAGTCTTTGAAGGGTGGCAAGTCCAAGAAGGGTGGCAAGACGATGAAGGGCGGCAAGTCCATGAAGGGCGGCAACAAAGGGCCTTTAGGAACCCTCGAGGAAGATGTGGTCGAGATGGTTACCGGGGATACGAAAGGTGATACGAAAGTTATCAAGGATGCCATGGAAGCCGACGCTCACACGAATACCGACATGATCGAGAAGAGTGCCAGCGAGGGATCTGCTCTCCTCAAGGAGGGCGAAGAGGAAATGAAAAAAATGATGCATGTGATGGGCGGTAAGAAGGCGAAGTCTGCTAAGCGGGCCAAGCGGTCGCGGTCGAAGAGTGCGAAGAAGCGGTTCTGGTTCTTCAAGTAAACATGGACGTGTCAATCATACAGGTCCCCTGGGGTATCAACGACTTGAACACATTGGCCGGAGCCGGGTCGTCGTCATCGTCCTCTTCGACACCGCGCACATTCGTGGTCGCTGCACACGCCTTCGGTTCGTTCGTTTTTTTCCACAACGCCGGATCAATATCCATGTTTTGATATTTTGCGGATTCAATCTCCCAAATCCGATAATTTGATTTTTTATAAAACCGTTTACGTTGTGTCCACTGATTCTTGAACACATCGTGAGAGTCGATGATATCTACAATGATCGGGTTCGCATGTTTCATACGTAAAATCCGACCCACCGATTGAGTAATGTCGGTTTTAGGGGTGACCATGACCAGTGTAGAAAGTGTCTTGATGTCGAGGGCTTCCGCTGCCATGGCGTAGGTGGCGAGCACAATCTGTTTCCCCTCGGTCTCCTGTAGCTTGGTCTGCTTCATCCCGCCGACATAATAGCCGATGGTAGCAAAGTTATGATGGACGACGCCGTCATACAAATACACCAGGAGCGACCGGTTGTGACAGAGCACCATGATCTGACTTTCGGGACCCTCAGTGATCAAGTCGCGGAGGATTCGGATGATGAAGTCGCTGCGTGGGCCGTAATCGCACAACTTGACAATCATCGACGAATATTTGGGCATGCCACGGAAATCGGTCTCCACCTCGTTGAATTCGGTGTCGTTGGATTTGTAGTGGATGCCGCGTACATCGACCACATCGCTCGCGTCCCGCTTCGCACTATAAATGATGTCTCCGATGAACATGTATAATATTTTGGTCAACTTGTCCTTGCGTTCCACAGTGGCCGAAATTCCGAGCATGTAGGGGGTGATCGTTTTGAACAACGTCTTCGAAAATTGTTCACTACCGATCCGGTGAACCTCGTCGATGATCGTGAGACCGAAACACGAAAACGCTTCGACCGGATATTCGCGGTCATAGAGCGTCTGGACCATCCCGATCACAATGTCTTTACCATCCACGTCGAAGACGGGGCCTTGGATCTTACCTACCCGAGCGCTCGGTAAATATTCTTCGATACGCTCGATCCATTGGTTCATGAGGAATTCTTTGTGAACAATGATCAACGTCTTTTTTTGGAGGAGCGAGACGATTTTCAGTGCCATGACCGTATTATGCGTCACCGTAAAATCCCCCAACACGAAACGGTGGTTGCCGTCAATCTCAAAACCGTAATAGTCGTCTTCCTCCAATTTTTGTAGTTCAAAACTATATTTTAATACGTCTTGAGGTGCAATCCGTTCTCCGCTCTTTTTTCTGGGGCAAAGTGCCGGTATTTTCTCTAGTCCTCGGCCACAAACACTGACCGAGTAATACGTACCTTGTTTGGGCCCATCTTTCGCGTTTACACAGCTCTTCAGCACCTTCTTTTTGAAAGCAGCGAACCCGAGTGACCGGGCTAAGAAGACGATGTCGTCCAACAATCGTTCGTTTTTTTGTGTTATTTCGTAACAATTATTACCACAGTATCCGTCGGAATCAATCAACCCTGCTAAAACGGCCATTCGAACACTTCTAGAATTGCATTTGTAACGGTGCGGGATATGCTTATTCAGTATGAGATTATTGGCTCTAAGGAAATCCAACATTTGATTTTTTTCACAAATCGAGTTGATTCGATAATCGTATTGGGCGCCGGTGTACTTCAAATACAGTGTCGTGTGCTTGGTCTTGAAACAGTCTACCATATACTTAATCACCGTCGATTCTTGTGTGCTGATCCCGGTTCCTCTCGAGTTACCGTCACCTAACCAGTATCCGAGCAAATAAGGATCGAATTCCACCTCCTTTTCGGGAAAGTCGATCGGAACCCGGTATCCTGAAAGAAGCCGGCCGCCGGTAGGGTTGTTATTGTAAGACTTTGGTAAATTCAGATAGTCTTTCACAGAAATATCTAAAATGTCGTTTTTACGCTTATTTTTATTTAAATTGACGTTGTACTTCAGAGATAAGATATGACTTTCGTTGACAATGTAACCGTCACCTTTTTTGGGTTGAACTTTATACATTGTTTCTCGGCCTCTGGCCAATGTCAGGACGTTTCGGGGCGTCGAATCATCCCCCATAATCTGATCGCCCACCACAATGTCCTGCACCAACTTGATGGTGCCGTCAAACATCAAAATCTCGGTGTCCTTACCTAAACATTTACCCGCGCCCGTATAAATATCCAAGATCCCACCACCTCCCCAATTCGTAGTACTAGCCTCACGTACCTCACGTACCTCACGTACCGATCCATCTTTGCAGCCAACATAATCCATGTAAGCACCTACAATAGTTTCTTGGTAGTCGCGTAACGGTTTATCGAATCTTACGTTAATATCGTCACCTTCCTGCATTTCGGAACGATGCGGTTCACCGTACCGCTTCATCCCGTAAAACCGCGGCAGATAGATTTTGTTACTGTTTTCGCGAAACACCGGGAAAGGGGTGACTTCGGGCGCGCCCCCGAAATTCGCCCCGTGGATCTCGGGTTTAACAAAGAGGTCCTTGCGTAAGAATTCCTCATCTTCTTTTTCTAAACTGGCTTTGGGAATCGTGTAGCCCTTTTTACCCAAATACGCCACCGAACGGATCGATTCTTTATAGGTTTCCGGGGGTTCATAGACGTCAGGTTCTCGATTCTTGGGCGATGTTTTTTTAGTGGGAGCCTTCGAGCCTACTGGTCCTGCAGTCCGCTTTCGAAAAAAGAATTGTTTCTTATTCATTACAGGGTAGTTATATTATATTGTCTATTGAAAAGAAACCCGATTCAATTTTTGGTACCGAAAATTTTAAGTAAGAATCTACGTTCTCCGAACTCCGATCCTTACTCGAATTTTCGGTACCAAAAATTTTCGTGAGAATCTACGTTCTTCGAACTCCGATTCTTACTCGAATTTTCAGTAAGAATCTACGTTCTCCGAACTCCGGTTCTAACTAGAGAACCTCGAATAATTGTATATTTTTTTCGGTCGGTATTGTAATAGAACAGTATGGATATCAAGAAGGTCTTTAGTTCCCTCACAAAATTAGAAATAGCTCTGTTGGTGGTTTTTATCTTGTACGTGGTATTGCCTATCCAAACCCCCTCGTTTTTATCCGGTATCGTGGATTCATCTTTAGGTATGTTAACGATATTCGTCCTCGCGGTCTATATGTTTTTGAACGTTAACCCGATTGTGGCAGTCGTGTTTGTGCTCGTGGCATACGAGCTGTTACGCCGCAGCACGCAAAAAGTGGGACGCGTCACGGTGATGCAATACACCCCGTCCCAGACGAAGAAGGACGCGGAAATGGTGGCCATGAACCCGGCCAAAGAGGTAACTTTAGAAGAGGAAGTGGTCAACACGATGGCGCCGATAGGGCGTAGCGATCCGAGCGTGTTTGTGGGAACCACGTTCAAGCCGGTGGCGGATAAACTGAAGGAAGGATCCCTCTACACATAAGGGGAACCCAGGTTCCCCCTAACCCCTTCCTTGCAGGGAACCTACGGTTCCCTCAATCGCCCTTCGGGCGATCCAGGTTGAGCCCCTACGGGTCAGCAAGCGAAGCTTGCAACCTTGAACCACCGTAGGTGGTTCTGAGGGCTCGGACCCTGCGACCCCTCCCTTGTACAGTAAATGATCTTGGTAACCACCTTGGAAAGGTTCTTTAAAATTATCTTAACATTCGAGTTAACATAATTGGTTTTCATTTAAGGGAGGGGTTGTAGGGGAACCGTAGGTTCCCTACGAGGCAGCTTTGACCAGCCCCACCACAGTAGGTATCGCCACGATCCCCAGCCAGAATCCAAACGCCCAGTATTGCTGCTTATCGACAATTGTTTTCCCGTCGCTATTTTTAGTGAACAACAGCACAGTCAGTATGACAAACAATATGGCCCACAGCACCCCAATAATCGGCAAGCAGTTTTTCGCCAAAAATTGCACCACCGACCCCGCGAACCGGAAAAAGTTCCCCACATTGAATGCGTCAAACACGCGGTTCGATTTCGATTCCTCGTTAGAAATCAAAATATAGGTCAATATCGCCAGGAAAACCATGAAAAATCCCGCCACCATTTCAATCATATTGTTGAGTCGATTTCCCGAGATAAACAGCACCGTCGCAACCAGCATGAAATACGCCACAATGAAATATTTCGAATACATCACGTCATCCGCCTCGTGCATGCGATTGAGCACAATGGTTTCGTACAGTTGGGGTATACCAATATACGCAGCCAATAAAATGATCCCGAACAGAGCAAAATTACTGCATAATTTCGCAAACGAGCTGTTTTGGATGTCCGACATCAGATCGCTGTTGATCGGGAGCTGATACGTCATAATCGCGTCCTCGCTCGCACCCGTAGGGTTACAGTCAATATATATCTGATTGTCGTTGACGAGCGGAACCCCTGCTCCAGGGGTCGTAGTCGCGGCCAAGGTCGTCGTATTGCCCGAAACGGGGCTCGGCGAACCCGGGTCGGTCGACGCTGTGAACAGGTTCGCGATTTCGTTTTTATACACCACGGATTGCTCCGATAATATATCAGCCTTCCCGCCCGTCGGATATTTACTAAACAAGCTGGTTTTATTGGTGAGCGCATTGGCGATGAAGCTTATTACAGCCGGGTTACTCACAGTGATGGGGGTCAAGTAGAGGGCTACGATGGATCCGCTGCCGCTGTCGTAATAAATGATGCATCCGTTGGCGTCTTGAGACGGAATGGTGCCGTCTGAGCTCGGACTGATCGTAACTGCCTTGCTGCCGGTCGTGTCATACTGAATACCGTTGTTACCGTCATAAATAATTTTATTGTAGAGGTTGGAGAGAGAACCGGTGCTTTGCCCATTCACATCGTCGGTGGCCAGGCCCGTCACCGACTGGATAAGAAAGCATAGATAGAGAGGCCTCTGATCGACCATATTGACGGTCTGTATGACAAGTTCTCCGATCAAGTTAGGAATCGCCCCCTTACCACCGTCGGTAACCCCCGCAACATTGTTATGTATTAATTTATAGAGGAAAAGCTGGTTCGCATTGTAGTTGGGGTAAAAGTCCTTGGTATTGTAATAGATCACGTTGTAGTTGTTGGACGAATTGTTGTTGCTATAGTTGTATAACACGCTATAATACCCCGAATTCATGTTACATGATATGTCGGACTGGTAAAAAGGCATATTCACTAAATAATAATTTAAAAAACTGGATTGATTTGTCACTACATCCGTCGAATAAAAAATAGACATGATGACCTATATTACAATACCCCCTTATTTTTATGGCAAGTTCTCTATCGCCTCTGTAAATTTGATCGTAGCGAAAAGAGTATCTTTATTCGACACATAATTGCTAGGAAGGTGATAAACTCGGCAGTCGCGATGTAATTGACCGCAAATAACCGGAATCAGCGTGTTCTTGTACCAATAATTCGCGATGCCGTGGAGACCAATTGCGCTCATTTCACGAACCGCGTATCCTGGTATGTTTCGAATATCGTAATAGATACTCTCGACAAACCGATTAAATTCGTGTTTATCGTATATCCAAAAGGCGCAATACGGGTTTTTATTGTTGACACAATAGACATTATTATTCGAGATCCCGAGGGTGTCCAAACGTTCGCCGTGTAAATCGGTCATGTATTCTTCGCCGTCCTCGTCTGTATCGATCCTGGCAAACCCTAAATTGTAGCCCTTGCTTACGAGTGGTTCGTGGTGTTCTAACCAATAGGCAATCGCGTTACGGGGCACCATTATATCGTCTTCGATATACATAAAAATATCGTAATCGTTCCGTTGTTCTCGTAGGAGGTCGCGACATTTCCACGTCAAATAATAGGGATGGATCCCGATCAGGTCATGCCAAACAATATGTATTGCGCCCTTGGTATAGGGGTCAAAATCGCTCGCTTGTAGGTCGGGGTTGTTTGTGTGAATAAAAATATCGGTGGGGTGATCGTATTGGTTTGTTTCCCCGATGATCTGATTTATATACCGAATTCTTTTTTCGATATAAAAAAATGATATATGGATGGTTATTTTCATGACGGTATATATCCTGACATAATCTTTACTTTACAGCTAGTTTTACGCAGAGATCAATACGGGATGTATTGCAGTAAATTGCTCTCGTACACGGTGGCACGGAAGGTGTCGTTATAGCCCTTCACATAGACCGTATCACCGCTGCTGATGTTGTCGCACCCGTTCTCGTTCGTACAGCTACGACCCTGGAAGGTGATAGGTAATTTGGTATTCAACGTCCCGGTATTCGAAATAGTATAATATTGCCATTTGTCCCGGCCGACCATCGAGCGCCGACCCATTAAAGGTAATATTAAGTTACTGCCGTTTTCTAATATACCGATTTGTTCGTACTGGGTTGCTAAACCTTGGGTCTCGATGTTCACCGGTATGCCGCGACCCGAACCAAACCCTAATCCTTGGCCAGGGCCCATCCCCCTGGAATAGACGATACCGTCCGCACTCTGGAGCGGGGGGTAGTAGGGGTCGTTGAACGGATCAGTTAGACCCATACGGGACGACACAGGCATCAACATGTTCGGAGATGACATTACCACCATTCGAGAACCTCCTTGATCCTGACCCCGACCCCCCTTAACAAAGTGAATGTAATAAAAATAAACCAAAAGGATGAGAACGATAAATAAGAAGAAAAGAGTCATATTCTCAATACAGATGACGCCGGGTATGCATTTTTTCCCCATCGTATATAGACTCTCATGATAATTTACAAAAGACCCCTTCAAATTTTACACCTTTGCCGATTTAAAACGCCCACTTTAGTGGGCGTTTCCAGTGGCAAAGGCAACGTTACCACGCGCATTTTAAATGCGCGAAGGTGTAAAGGAGGGGTTAGAGGGGTCAGAGCAGCGAAGCTGCTCAACCCTTGGCCGCCGTAGGCGGCCTTAGGGAACCTTGGTTCCCCTCACCAGGGCGCAGTCGCCTGCTTCAATTCGTCTTCTCCCCGCATAAACTGCGAGAACTTACCCTTAATAATCTGCAACAGCCGAGGATCGTTACCCGACGGGTCTTCACGCCAATCGTATTTCACTGTATATCCCTGGCGGCTTACTGGCCGTTCGCTCAACCGCTTGCATACGTAACAATGCTGTCGTACTTCGTGAGGATAATGTATCAGGTGAAAGTTAGCGTAACTATAAAATATCTTGTCTATCTTTTCCATCCATGCCCAAAATGTATCTAAATACGGCTGCAGATCGAAATTAATGAATTTTTTAAGGGTCCATACGAGAACCCGTATGGGAAAATAGAGTATTTGCCCACACATCTCGATCACATAAAATAAAAAACAATATTTGAGGTTGTAAAGAAACTGTTTAAAACACGTAAAACTATCCTCTGTAAAATTAAATATATATTCGATCAGCAGCCCGATATCGTGAATACCGACTTTAGCGGCTGCACATACCGCTGTCACAGCTACTTTTAATCCTTCGAAAATGTCTTTGATGCCCATGCCTAAGAGTTTGAATCTCCGGGACAATTCTTTAAAAAATGTGGTTACTTTACCCGGATCGGGATACCCTGACGGAAAACCGCCGCCACCGCCACCACCACCGCCACCACCTGAAGATCCGTTACCCATGTCAATATAAGTTATACTATGCCAATAAATTTTATTTGTATTCGAGAACCAATGTTCAACGCTGTAAAATGATTTTTTACCATATACTATATTTGCGCCACCCAAAATGGATATCCTCTATTACAGTAATTATTGTAAACACTGTCAAAAATTGGTCCAAACGTTGGTAAAGGGGAATTTAGCAGGAAAAATTAGCTTCATTTGTATCGATAAGCGTACCACTAACCCTAAAACCAACCAAACCTTTGTGGTGTTGGAGAACGGGTCCAAGGTCATCATGCCCCCCAATATCCATAGTGTTCCTTCGCTGTTGCTGGTGAACAAACAATACAAGGTTCTCATGGGCGACGAGATTCTGAAGCATTATCACCCCGAAATAAAATCCATGAACAATCAAGCGGTGCGGCCTCACGGAGAACCTGTGGCATTTCCTTTAGGCGGATACTTAGGCGGCGGGTCCAACGTGGTTTCCGAACAATATACGTTTTATAACATGACCCCGGAAGAATTAAGCGCTAAAGGCGAAGGGGGTAGACGCCAAATGCACGGCTACGTCTCTGCCTCCGAAGATATACAAATCATTCCGACCCCCCCGGATACGTACCGGCCCGATAAATTGTCGAATAGTGTGACGATTGATACACTGCAACAGCAGCGGATGGACGAGGTGGCAAGTATTCAGGGAGCAGGGAACCATACGGTGCAGGGAACCTACGGAGCAGGGAACCATACGGTTCCCTCAGGGCGTTGAAAGCGCCCAAGGGTTGAGCGGCTTCGCCGCTCTGACCCCTGCGACCCCTCCCTTAAACGACAAACTATCTTGGAAACTATCTTGGAAACTAGGTTAGCGTAATTGAGGGAAGGGGGTGCGGGGGAAACCGTAGGTTTCCCTGCTCCGTAGGTTTCCCTGCTTGATAAGTTTGTGTAAAAAAGAATTAAAAAATAGCAGGGTAATACTATAATTGACATGTCGGCAGATAAATCCACCTTATTAAAGGGCTTCAATACCCATTTTTTCGATTTCCTAGAAGACATCGCGAACATCATCGACAATAATACCGAAATATTGACCTCCAAAGTATTTTTTGACACCGTAAAGCGTGCCAACCCGACCCTCCTAATAAAATGTTGGTTCACCCACGTCTACCAACCCTACAAAGACATTATCGATTCCGGTGATATCGAATTCTTCTTAGAAAAGGATTATGGTAAGGACATCGCGGTCCTGGCGAACGCAGAAGAAATCATCAACAGTATCAATAAAATTCGCGGGTCGATTCAAGGCATGACCGACATCAACAAGCAGCATTCTATGAAATATATACAAAACCTGTCCAAGCTGTCATTTATGTATAGCACGGCATAAGAAATTTAGAGCTATTATTGTATATTAGATTATACAATAATATATATAATGGAACCTACCATCAGTTTCTTCAATAATGATGAATTACCTGAAAAAGAACGAAAACAATTACCAAAAGAAGATAAAATAGAACAAATGGAACAAAGTGAAGAAGATGGTTCTCCAAGTGAAAAAGAGCTTATTATCGAATCATTAGAGCAACGCGAATCGATTCCCTCCAATTCAGTAACTTTAGAGTTTGGAGATATCATCGAGCTTATGGCTCCTACCAACCCCGACGTGGATGGAATTGTGGCCATCATCACCTACATCGATAACGAAAAAATAAAATTAGTCAATGTCAACAATTATCAGCAATATAAACTGAAAATCACCCCCGAGGGCACGTTCACCGACGAGTCCATCACACAAATCAATATTTTGAGCCGTAGCAAGGAGAAGGGCTATGCCCGACAAAATAACCTGTTACCACGCACGTGGATCGATATCCATTTTGGCGGCGATGTTCCGGCCATTGTTACTGGCGAAATCACGAATTTAGAGGGCGATATGATCGAAATCACCACCTTCCCCGAGCTCAGTGTCATCTACATCAACTTTGGGTATAAAGGGTTGCCAGAAAACATACCTATCGACAGTATTAAAATACGGAACAAACCCGCTGCGGTGACGGTGGCGACCTTGGCCGCCCTCAAGGGGGTCGACACACCTGCCTCTGCTTTGGAGAGCGGAACCAATGGTAACGAGGCCTCCATCGAATACACCGAATCCGGCGAGTCCATCGTCACAATCCCGAAAGACGTGGTGGCCGAGCGTAACATACACGACGAACTCAATGACCTCTATAAAGAATCCTCGGGCGATATCATCTTCGGTGAGAACTTGGGCGAGATCTACCAGCTGGTCGAAATACCCGAGGAGAACCAGCGCTACGGCATCGACGTCCAGGTCAACGACATCATGGACGAAATGCTGTCGACGATCCCTAATAGCCAACGCACGAAGGCCGTGATCGACAACATACATCTCTTGATCGAGCGCTACAAGCAACTACGCGAATTGTATTCGAAATTCGACAAAAACGCTAATGTTTACGATATCAAAATGTTGGGTGCGGCCCACAAACCCCTCATCGACCGTCTGAAAAACATGGATACGAACCTACGGTGGCTCATCCCCACCTCGACCACCCGTAAACGGCTCTATGACACGGGTCCGTCCATCGATTCGGCCGAAATTGTTGCTGAAGTTCTGGGCGATTCGCTACGTAAATTGGAACGACAACAATTAGCATATTACAAGGAAAATTCGAAGGATCCGACCTTGAGCTATGCGTCGATCTGTGGTGAAGTACAGGAGACCCTCACCCCCTTTTCGCCCCCTTTACAAGCTCGCCTCCACACCGGCCCTGTTCGTACCAACCTCGAATCCATCGTCTTCAATCAAGACGATTTTTACAGCACCACCTTCTACGACGGCGAGGCCGGCCGCCGGCAGTACGTCATACAGCGGTATAACCTGGGGTTCTCGGGGCTCGAAGACCAAGTGATGAAAACCGGTAAAACCATCTACCTCCGTAAGCCGATCGGACCGAGCGATACGATCGCTGTCCGCTCGTTCCTCATGATGCCCGAGCCCTTAATACGTTATTCGGCGGTGGACCTGCCCGGAAGTAGCCTGATCGACCGTACCAACCTCAGCTTGACCCCCTTTGTGCCCTACCGTTATTTCAAACGCCGGCTGACCGTCCAACCCCATGCCATCACGGATTTGACCCGCGAATTCAACTACGAAAAGCTGGAAAAAGAGCTGAACAAGAGCGTGTTCGCCGATTTACACGAATTCTTCTTGGGTGACGAGGCGGCCACGGTGGACGAGGACCGTTTCCAGCAGTTTTTAGAGGTCATGGTGCCGAAAACCCGGTTCCTGATCCGCATCATCCGTAAATTCCTGAACAACCGCCTCTCGTTCCTCGACGTGGTCAAATGTTTGGAGCCGTTCGCGGTCTATCCTTCCGACGTTACCTATAAACAATATTTGGAAATCCGGCACGTGATCAAGGAGCGGATCGAGGAACTCAAGGTAGAGATCGAAAAACGGTCGAATGTTTTTATGATGCTCCGTAATGCCAAGTTTCCTGTATCGCCACTGCCAAATCCGCTGTTACGTCTGATTCTCGATAAGAACGATTATGCGGACTCTTTCGAAAAGGCCTACGAGTTTTTAGGCACAGATAAGAAGGTAAATGGGAAGGCTCACCTTTCCACGTCGGAAATTTTACAAGCAATGAACGACCGCGACGACGGCGAGCTTTATACCCTCTTCTTAAAAAGTATTTTGATCACACTCGTCACCCCGAACCAGCTGTTGGATGTGCTTGCCGAGCCAAATATCGACGAGACGAATGCGGAGGAGGAGAAGATCCAGCCGTCGGACTGTGCCCGTAAATATTTGGCCAAGCGCTACACCTCGATCGCCGAGATGCAAAAAGACAACACGCTCGACGAGATATTTTACGACAAGGATTTGGACGATACCCCGTATTCGATCTTGAAGCGGTACGAAAAACAGCGTAAAGAAATGTTGCCCGAACTGTTTACCGAATTCTTGGAGCAAACATTGGTCAGCAAGCACGACTGCCCGCCCAACCTGGCCCCTGAGCTCGCCCGGACCCTCATCGCCGGAAACAAAAAAGTGGTCGACGGGGACTATGCGATCCTGGAGCTCCGCCCGACCCTCCCGGCCGATGTGGACGCCGAGACCTTGTCCGAGCGTGAGCGGGAGGCGATCGCGGTTGAGGCCGACATTCGTAAGCGTACCCAGTACTACCGCCGGATGAAGAACAACTGGATCAAGGACAGCGACATCGACGAAGAATCGTTTTTAGATACGAACGCCCTGTTTTGTAATGTCAGTGAAAAATGTATCAAAAATCCGGCGAACAAGGTCTGTGAGACCCTGGACGAGGCCGCCTTACGTATGCGCGAGATTGCCCGGAAAAAGCTGTTGGGCGAGTTTGATAAACGGTATACGGTCAATGTCGACGAACTGAAAAAGGAGGTTGAGGCTAACCTGAATACACACTTGAAACAGTTGAAACGGCAGTACGACCTGAATAATATCCATATGTTGAAACAGTCGCGCGTCGCCTATGCTTTGGGCACGCTACGGGGCAGTCAGGCGGACGGTGTTCAGTCCCCCCACCTCCAGTTACGCGATTTGATCCTGGGCCAGGACGATTTCACGAAAAAACAGTCCGATATTTGCCGGTTTGTTCTCCAGTATTGCCGCGACCCGCTCGTGGAACAACAGGAGGAGGACCCCCACTGGAAGTACTGTAAAGACACGAATACGAAGCTGTTCCCCTTCTCGCTCTACGAGCTCGCCCAACAGTTCGTGGCGGGCCTCGACTATCCCCGAAAGCTGGACCAGGTGTGTGCAAAATACGGGATTTTGAGCGACGACGGGGACGCCATCGTGGACAAATATAGCGGGTTTGTGCTCCGTAAAATCGATTTCAGCTCGGAGGAGGGGTTCGACGAGGCCGGCTTCCGGATCACCTCCAAAGATATCTTGGAGCAGGACCTCGGCGCCACCCTAGTGACCGAGTCGAAGGCGGTCCGGGACCGCGTCTTTGAGAACGAAACCGCCGAAACCGTCTTCAATGTGCTGTCAACAATTTGCCGTAACATTGATATTCCGTTAGCCACGGTCGAAGACTTTGTGATGCGGCAGTCCCTCGAGATGTTCGACAAGGTCATCTATACCGAGTCGGCCTATAACAGGAAATCCGACAAGCAACTGAAGGAGAAGGGGAAAGCGCTCCAACCTTATAAGAACTACCGCGACGAAACCCGGCTCACCATCATCGCTTGTAATTTGTTGATCGCGGTGCAGACCGCCATACCGTCTCTACAGAGCAAACGGACTTTCCCGGGGTGTGTGCGCTCATTCAGTGGGTTCCCGCTGGGCGGGGGTGTCGAAGACATCACCGGCATACAGTATTTGGCCTGTGTCCTCCATAAAACCACGAGCTCCATCTCGATCTGGGAATCTATCAAAAAATACAAGCCGGAAACGCTGGTCAAGCGGATGAAAGACATTTTCGACAGCTTCATCATGAAGCGGAGCGACGTCATCGAGCTCTACACGAAAAAGCGGGAATATATGTCGCTCCATCCCGAGACCGTGAGCCCCCTAGAACACGACATCAGCCGGTGGCGGCATTTCATGCCCCCGGTCGTGCCAATCCACATGACCAAGCATCTCCAGACGGTAGCGTCCGATTTCGAGGACGATTTGAAATCGCTCATGCGCCGAGGCAGTAGCCGCCAGACCGAGTCGATCAACATCGTGACGAGCAAGATTTTATCGTTTGGATACGGCATCATCGACGCGGTGCAGGGTGTGGTGGAGAAGAAGGATACATTGTTGAAGACGTCGGGTAATGTGCCGTTTTTGGAGAACGCCTGTTGTAACGAACGCGACGACCAAAAGGTACAGCCAATCAAATATTTTATTGGCGAGACGGAACAGATTGCCCAATACATACGTAACGTGGTGCTGTTATCGCGGACTCAGGCGATGACGAAGCAGGCCGCGACGGCGCCTATGTTGTTCCATAATGCGTTTACCGGTATTCGGCACTCGAGCGTCAGCGCCAACAATTTAGACGACCCGACATTGATCTACGCGGCGATCATCCATTATTGCCAGTTTGACACGGGTCTGCCGATCCCCGACAAGTATAAAGCGATTTGTAGCGAAATCCCTGAGGGCTATCGCTCCGACTGGACCCTCCTAGAAAAGATCGAATTTATGAAGAAGAACGGTGTGCAGTACCGCGTAGACGACCTGTTACGGCTCATGGGGCTGGTCCACCAGGAGAACATCGTCGAGAACGAGGTGGCGGTCGAACTCGGTGCATCTACCAAGATCCATGTGATCAAGGAAGTCGTCGAACAACTCGACATGGAAAATTCCCATATTGTCGACGAGCCGCTACGGAAACTGCTGTTCCGGCTACTGGAATCACATAGGCCTAAAACCATGCTTCACGAGGTGAGTGACGAGATCAACAGTTTACAGAACTATTTGTTGAAGGCGAACAAGGAGATGTACCGCGAGATTATGGATTTCTTCGGGAGATACGGCAACTTGTCCGATGCCCGGTATACCCGTCTCCACACCTTCTTGAAAGATATCTGTGTGTGGAAGCTGGACCAGCCGATGAAAGAGACTGGATTATACTACGACTCGGGGCTGTATACGGTGACCCAATTTATCCAGAACGCGGTACAGGCCATGTCGAAGACCTATCCTAACATCTTGTTGAATGACGTGGGGTTTTATAAAAAGGTGCATAAGCACTGGGGGTTCTCGGAACGCCATAACGCCATCCTCTCCCAATTCATCAACAAGTATTACGAGAAGTTGGAGACCTTTAAACAGGACGCGGTGATCAACCGGCTGCTGATGGAGGTGGGACGCCGCCTCGCCTCGCTCAACATGTTTTTACAAAACTTACCGGTCCATACCGAGATGGTGAAGGATTTGGGGGAGAACGGGGTGCGGACCTTCTATCATTTATTGGACAAAAACACCACCTATATGCTGTTCACCTACTGTTTTTACTCGGTTCTCTTCGAATATATCAATTGTACGAATGAGGCGGATCTGCTGCGGGCCGATGTAGAGGAGGTCAAGCGGGGGCGCCGCACCGCGATCAAAGAGGGCTCGGACATTGCTGTTCAGCTCCGGGGGGAGGAGACGGATACGAACGAGGACCTGGTGGAGCGCGAGATGGAGTTGAACGAGGTGGAGGTGCGGATAGGTAACACCGAGGAACTCAAGGGGCGGGTCGCAGCCTTGTTGTTGAGCTTTTTAGAGATCGAGGAGGAGAACAAGAAGACGGTGGACATGTCGTACGACGATATCCAACAGAAAGTACGCCGAAACAAGAATATTGAGCGCCAGAGCATCATCGACCGCCTGACGAAGATGAGTATTGAGCAGCGTAAGGTAGAAGATTCCTTGAAGAAATACCGTTTGGAACACTGGAACGTAGGACAGCAAAAGGGTCTTTACGAATACGACGCTAATGCTTACGACCGTGAGCTGGACCAGATGCTATTTGGCCAAGATTCAGATGCCCTTGGTGTGGATACGGAACAGGCTTTGGATACGAATCAACTCGACGCGGCCGACCGCGCGGCAGCCGACGATTTAGAGAGAATCGACTACGGACGGAACGCGATCGATATGGGTATTACGAATGTGGATGATGGAGAACTTGACGGGGATTATTATTATAATGATGGTGATGCCGACGATTAAGGGAAACCCAGGTTTCCCTTAAACCCTTCCTTTTGGGCGCCTTCGGCGCCTCCATTAAATTTTAAACCACTTTGGAAACAATGTTTGGAACAACCTTGGAAATTATCTTAACATGCTAGTTAACATAATTAAGCTATGAATCGCACAGGCTTTTGGGCTTCGCCCATAGAAGGCGCCCAAAAGGGAGGGGTCGCAGGGGTCAGAGCGGCGAAGCCGCTCAACCCTTGGGCGCCAAAGGCGCCCTGAGGGAACCGTAGGTTCCCTGCATTATAAGCTAATAATATTATAATAAAAAAGCATGAATTTGAGAACTTTTGTCCGGCATCATCGTCTTAATCTCTCTATTTTCCTCTTTATCGCCTTATTCCTCATCGTGCATCTTATGCAGCCGAGCCTCATTTATAACAAAGACGGTAGTTTTCGTAAGTTTGGGGTGGGTTCCACCGATAAAACTGTGATAAGTATCTGGGTCGTAGCCATTGTTTTAGCTATTTTATCCTACGTCGCCGTCAGCAGTCTTTACTCGCTATGAGTACGTATCCTCTTACTGAACGGTTTCATGTTACGAACGATGATCTTTTTAGGTATATACTCTCCCTGGGGCGGGTGCCTCCGGTGACAATCGCTCACGCTCTCCACAGCCACGATACCCGCTATAAAGCCACATCCAATGATCATTGCGTGAGCAAAAACGGTTAGTGCGAACGAGGTTGAAATCGGTTCCATAATGATATATCTAACATGTTGTGTCGTGTTATGTTTATGTATTTTTTCACATATTAAAAATATATAAAGAGGGGGCGCGATGGATCCACCGCGACTGATCGAGAACTCGGTCCGAAATTATATGTTCCAAACTTTACAAAAATGCCATTCTAACCGTACCACGATTTATTATTACGCCTTGAATGTGGGGGTTTTAGTCGCCTTTATCGGACTGGTCGGTCTGGTTCTCTATAATGCTTATAAAAATAAATTATCGCCCTACGAACAACATGAGAAAATGATCCGTGACCAAGAGTATGTACTCTCCAAAATACGGTGGTTTCAGGAGGACCGTAAGGCGGCACACGAATCCGAACTGTCGTCGATCACTAATTTGCCGTATCTGAGGAGTTAGCTACTGGGACGTAGGTTCTCCATTATACAAAATCTACTCATAAAATAAATAATAAAAACATATTATGGATTTGATACAACAAAAACGCGACGCGGTCATCCGGGAAAACAACACAGCCCAAGCACGTTTATTGAGCCTATTGGAGAACCTGCCTCAAAGTTTAGAAGTTCTCCAAATCACCGAAGAATTGCATGGCGACCTGGATTTTTCCGTGATTAGTGAGCGCCAGATGGGTAAATTGACCAGCATTGTTCTCCCCCGGGGTGAGGTGACCTCGATCCTAGGCCTCCCGACCAACTTGTTAAAACTGGAATGCCCCAATAACTTCTTGACCCTGTTGGAGAACCTGCCCACTACCCTGGAAACCCTTAATATTTCTTATAATTACATAGAAAAAATCAACGTCGGTGCCTTGCAGGTTCTCCATACCCTGAATATTTCCCATAATCGTATCAAAGAATTAAAGAACCTACCAGCCTCCTTACGCGAACTTCGGTGTGATAACAACGAATTAGGCGCCCTGGACTTGAAAGGGGTCGAGCATTTGGATCTTCTCAATGTTTCTAACAATCCTATTACCTTGATCGAGAACCTGCCCGAAGGCACCGGCGAATTAATTATGGATAACTGTCCTAGCATCGAGTTTCGCCACTCTGCCCTCGACGCCTTGCAGGCCGGTGGGGCCAAGGGGGACCGTGACCAGGAGGACAGCCAAAAGAAAAATTACCAAGACGCCCTCAATGATTTTTTCCGCCTGAAACAGGAATATGAGACGAAGCTACACACCATGAAACGAAATGCTTTTAAAAGTGCACTGACGAAGCGGCTCGGTAAGCAGGCGGTTCTCGCCGTCAAGCCGACCTGCATCTATTGTAAGCGCCCCGTGGGGACTATTTTCACCGGCCGTATCGACAACAAATATTCGATCCTGTGTGGGGACAAGGAGAACCCGTGTAAACTGAACATACAAATATTCAATGGTAGTAATACCTATTTTGAAGAGTTGTTATACACCTTCCGAGAACATTTGGAGGAAATCAAGGAGCGTATTATACGCCAAAAACTGGACACCGTGTTCAGCTACGTATCCGAGGAGAAATCGGTGGAGCTGTTCGAAAAGGAGCTGGGAACATATAACACGGATAGCGCGATCTATAAAGAATTGGTGGATGTCTATACCGACTATTACCATAACGAACAAAACAGGGAGGCGATCCTGAAGAAGAATCAAGCGGTGTTCATATTGAACGAGCGGGTCAAAGCACTCTTGGAAGAATACGTGAAAACCGATAATCGCGAACTGTTGAGCGAGGCGGTTAGGGTCCAGGTTAGGGAAATCTACCCCGAAATACGTAATCGGCGTATGCTGGAGAACGAGGTGGTGGAATTGGATCGCGAATTGGTGTCGAATAAGGAGGTGTTTACTATTTTTAAATATCCGATCGAACTGTCCAAACTGGATTACCACTCGGGTGAAAAACCCCGCGTCTTGAGCTACGTCGGCAAAGAGATATAGAGTTCTCTCTATTGAATACTAATTATGTCAACAAGTTTGTTAAGATAATTTCAAAAGACCCTTTATCCTGAAAGGATGGGATCTTAAGGGAAACCTTTGGTTTCCCTTAAAACCAAGCTTTGAGCTCGAGTTGCTTATATTGGCGATCGTGGTGCTGCGGCACGGCCAAAGGCACGACCAAGGTAGATTGATCTAAACGATATTTTTGGTAGCCGACGGCTTCGCCATATACGGTGGGGACGCAGTAGTTGAGAACTTGACGATTTAGACGCGCGATTTGCCCCGGGATGTCCTCCTCCCGGTGCTCGGCAAACTGTAAATAGATGCTGCGCATCACGATCTTGAGGGTGTCGATGTTCTGAGGGGCAATGATAAACTTGTTTTGCGACATCTCGTAGACCCCGGCACGTAACCCGTTCTGGATGATCTGAATGTTCTCCGCAGAAAAGTAGGCACGGGCCAACAGGTTGTCTTCCCAAATGCCGCTGAGCGCGTCACGGTACTCGGTGGACTTGTTCTTGACGGCTAAACGTTCTTGCATTTTGAAAAGCGCGTCGGGAGCAGGGGGCTCAATGATATTCACACGGCCATTGAACTGCCCCATGTCTAAGATGGATGGATTATAATCGATGGATACAGGATTTATTTTAGTTGCCATTGCCTTATTATAATATATATTATATTTACTTTCGAGAACCTGTCAAACAAACCTGTCAAACAGGGTAATCTAAATGTCTTTAGCAGGGACTCTATCAACCCTTTGTAATCAGGAAGGGATCATAAGGGAGGGGTCGCAGGGGAACCGTAGGTTCCCTGCAAAAAAGGTCTATCTATATTATAATAGAAAACCGCTTTCATGGATCTTTTTTATTTTATTGTTCCGTCCATCGCCATTTGTATATTGATCTTGATCATGGCATATGTCGGTATAAGAATGACGTACTACAACAACATTCCATTTCCCCCTCAATACGGCAGCTGCCCCGACTACTGGACGGTGACCAATCAGGGATACTGTGTGGTCCCTAAGCCCACTGATCGTAACTACGGAGGGTTGGACACGGTTAAGAACTGGAACGCGAGTATCCCGGCGGGTTCGTACAACCACCCCGAAGTCGGGGCCATTGATTTTTCTAAAAGCCGGGTGTGCGACTTGAAGAAGTGGGCTAACACCTACAGCGTTTACTGGGACGGCGTCAGTAATTTCAACCGCTGCTAATTAAGGGAAACCCAGGTTTCCCTTAAGATCCCATCCTTTCATTAAAAAAGTTTGTTATTTTTAGATGAAAGATTTCTACATAAAACTACTTATAAGCTTGCATATTACTTTTTCACAACCTTCTTAATAAGGAAACCGTAGGTTTCCTTATGATCATTCCCTTCTATTTTTTCACAACAACCTTCTTTTTGGAGGGAGGTGCAGGGGTGCCTGCTTGTATTTGTTCTCTTTTCTTCTTATACGTATCATACTCCTTCTCCAGATGGTCCAGTTCGCCCAGCCACATGGTGGCTAATGTGGTTGCCTTGAGTTTCTCCAGCTCCTGCTCCGTGTCCGCCTTCTCTTTCATGATGCTAGCCACGTTCTCCTCCGTGACCGAGTCCATCGGCATCTTGATCAAATACTTGAAGTCGCCGTCGATCGTCGCGAACGATGCGTTCGTCAGCAAGTCCGTTACCTGTTGGGCAGTCTTCTTACGAAGGTCGACGGTCCCCTTCAGCGTCTCCTGGATATAGCGTGCCCGGTTCGACAGCTTCACCAGCTTCTGCGACATCGCCTCCACCAAGTAATCCTTGCGCTTTTGATAGAGCCCCATCCGCACCCCGTAAAAGTCCTCGATGATCTCCTCGACCGACCCGTACTTATGCAACTTGCAGTCAGAGTTGAACATATGCATGTTCGTCGTGCTCACGCTGCTAAAGAGTTTGAGGGTCTTCATCACACCGTTGCAGCCGTTGGCGTCCATCGACTGTTCGAGCTCCGCCAATTTCCCGCTAGGGAACACAACAGTGATGTCCACAATCACCTCCGTCGAGATCGAGGTGAAGTCCTTGATGGTGGGTGCAATCTTCTTACCAGCCTTGTCGACCGCGGCACCGTCCATCAGCCCTTCCAAGAAGGTGATGTACGGCATGGTCCACGTCCCTACCGGGAGTTCCGTGATCCGGATCTTGTCCTCGCCCGTCTTCTCGTACTTACCCTTGACCAGGAACTTGTTGTCGGCCAGTTTCGTGACTTGGCCCGTAAACCCCTCGTAGTACGGAACAAACTCTGTGGCGGTCGGTTGGCCCTGGAGTTTGTTACGCAGATACTGGATCAGCTGCTTCGGATTGTACGGCTCGATGTTGCACGAGAACCCTGTGCCAATCCCCGAGATCCCATTGACCAGGGCAAACGGAATGATCGGGACATAGTATTCCGGCTCGACCATCGTGCCGTCATCGTCCAAGTATGCGAGGACCGCGTCATCAGCTTCGGGGAAAATCGATCGCGTCAGCGAATTCAAGAGGGTGAAGATGTATCTCTCCGAGGCACTATCTCCTCCACCCTGCATCCTGGTGCCAAATTGCCCATTAGGTTCCAACAAATTGATGTTGTTCGAGCCGACATAGTTTTGCGCCATATTGACAATCGCACCGTTTAATGAGGCCTCTCCGTGATGATACGCCGAATGCTCTGAGACATAGCCGGAAAACTGCGCAACCTTGATCTCGCTGGTGAGCCGGCGCTTGAACGCACTGAACAGAATCTTCCGCAACGAGATCTTGAGACCATCCACCATGTTCGGGATCGACCGAGCACAGTCGTAGGTGCTGAAATGGATCATCTCGCGGTCAATGAACTGTTCGTACTTGACTTGAGGATGATTCGTGTCGAGGTAGGCGTGTTTGTCATAGTTTTCGAGCCACGTCTTACGGTCGTCTGGACGCTTTTTATTGAACACCTTGTCGATCGTGTCATCGCTCATCTGACCCGCATAGACAAAATCCACGATTTTTTTGTTGGCAAAATACTCTTTGAACTCGGCCGCGGTCGACGTCCCTAACCCCTTAAAATACTTGATGGTCCATCCCGCGACGTTGTTCGCGTTCTTCCACGTCAAGTACTCCCCGTCGTTATAGAAGAGTAAGGTTTGTTGCCCCTTCTTAGCCCGCAAGATCGGCGTGTTCATGAAGGAGAGGAACCCAGGGATTTTGATGAGTGAGGCCCACTCGCTATGAAACAGGTTGATACAAAGACCCTTGATATGCGATCCGTCCAGATCCTGATCCGTCATGAACATGATCTTACCGTAACGCAGATGTTTATGTACATCGTCGATGGTGGCATACGTCTTCCCCGATTCCAAGCCCAAGATCTTTTTGAGATCGCTAATCTCCTTGTTTTCGGCGATTTTTTTGGTGACTTCGCCACGCACGTTCAGCAGCTTACCTTTGAGAGGGTAAATACCGATGGTATTACGATCTGCCGAGGACAAGCCCGACACGATGCCGGAGAGGGCACTCAACCCCTCACACAGGATCAAAATACAATCTTTGGAATGGACCGTACCGCTCTGGTTCGCATCAATGAAGTTGGCGATGCCGCGCACCGACCGCGTCTTGGAGCCGTCCGTCTTCTTGGCCAGCTTCGATTCCTTCGCCTCGGTCAGCGAGCAGGCCAGGTCCATCACCCCCATCTTCGCCACCTTCTCGATAAACGCATCGGAGACCTGGCACGACGACCCGAACTTGGCCGAGGGCGTGTTCATGAAATCCTTGGTCTGGCTGTCGAACGCCGGGTTCTCGACGTCGCACCGCAAGAACAGGATCAACTGTTCCTTGATGGCCGATGCATTCACCTTGATCTTCTTCTTTTTCTCAATATAGTCACACAACTTACGCACGATTTGACCCATGATATAGTCGACATGCTTCCCGCCCTTGAACGTCGCGATGCCGTTCACGAACGAGACCTGGATGAACTCGTGGGTCGGCGACAGTGCCACCGCATACTCCCACCGCTCGTCGCTCTGCTCGTAGGTCCGCTTGCTCTCGTCCTTGTTACCAATATACAAGTCAATGTATTGTTGGAAATTCTTGATCGGGATCGTGTCGCCGTTCAGACCCACCTTGATCTTCTTGACCGAGTGGTCCG
>Ga0164297_10000968_pt1 | contig 32572 bp, 36 predicted proteins | sample GEODES058metaG_FD_113539 | JGI IMG/M metagenome (GOLD analysis project Ga0164297, IMG submission 113539) | Dystrophic lake water microbial communities from Trout Bog Lake, Wisconsin, USA - GEODES058 metaG | ecosystem: Environmental > Aquatic > Freshwater > Lake | place: USA: Trout Bog Lake... | reverse complement strand
AGTAATCAGGAATATTTATATAATTATTTTAATAAAATAATAAAAGAAAGAATAAATTTATTAGAAACAAAATATAAAAATGATTATAAAGGATGGATAGAATACAATAATAAAAATAACATTATAACTGTAAATAAATTTAATTATTATATAGGAATACTTGAAAAAATAAGCAATGAAGAAAATTTTATATATAGAGTTTTTCCAGATAAAAACTTTGTAGATGTAGAACTACAAGAAATAATAAATCAATCAAATAATAATTATTCTTATTTTACACATAATAATATTGATGCAAATGCAATTAAAAATATGTATGACAATAAATCAAGTTTAAACAGAATAAAATACACATGGTTTAATCCATTAAATAATGAATTAATACAAAAAACATCAATTTATAAAAAATTTAATTATGACAATGATGTTTCAGGTATAGTATTAATTGGATATTCAGAACAAGACATAAATCTGAGTGAATCATTCATTTATTTTGATAAAATAAATAAAAAAGTATTATTTTTAACTAGCATATTTATCTTTTTTATATCTATATTAACATACAAAATATCAAAAACCAGGTTAAATAGATTTAAATCAATATTTATATTGTTAATTACAAATATATATATAACATGGTTTATAAAAAATAAAGAACAAATTGGAACAGTACAATCTGAATTAGATAAACAAAAATCTATAAGCGATGCATCACTATCAGTATCATTTTTATTTGCTGTAAATATATTTATTATTCAATCAATAAACAAAAAAAATAATGATATACACTTAGAATCTTCAATTTTATTTGTTACATCATTATTATTAATTTTATTTACTATTTTTAGAAATAACAATTATGAAAATATAAATGCTTTAATTAAAAAAAGAATAAATAAACAATATTTATTTAATTTATCAATAATAATTAATATTTTTATTTTATTGAATTATATCTTATATGTTGCATTTTTAAAAAGAAAATAAATAAAACATAATTTTATATTCATTGTTAAATATATTTTATTTTTCATTATTAAAATAAAATATACAAATAAATAATACAAATAAATAATACAAATATATTATACAAATATATAATATAATGAACAATTCAAATGAAATAACCAATAATTTAGACACTTTGGAAAAGAAAAAGCAAATATCAGACCCAATTATAGAGCTTTCAAAGAGTAGTGAACCCAAAAGTATATTTTCTATATGGAGTTATTTAAGAAGTTGTTATTCAGGTAAAAATACTAGTATCAATAAGCAAGAAGCCAAAGCAGTAGAGGAATTGGAAGCAAAAGCAGTAGAGGAATTGGAAGCAAAAGCAGCAGAGGAATTGGAAGCAAAAGCAGTAGAGGAATTGGAAGCAAAAGGAGTAGAGGAATTAAAAGCAAAAGGAGTAGAGGAACTAGAACCCAAAGCAGTAGAGGAACTAGAAGTATTTGAAGTAGAAGTAGAAGTACAAGTACAAGGAGAAGAAGAAAAAGCAGAAGAAGCAAAAAAAGAAGACCAGGAAGCAGATAAAGAGGTAGAGACTATTTTAGAAAAAGCAACAATTAACATTTTAGAAAATTTGAATGAATAACAAAATTGTAAAAAATGAAAAAATTAATATAATAAAATACTATATTTATCATATTATTCAATTTACCAAAATAATTTAAGCACTAGAATCAGAAGAGGACTTCTGGAACTTCTTGATACATTCCCAAATCTTAGCAGCTTCATCAATACTAAAAATACCGCGTCTTTGAGCAAGATTCAAAAAAGAGACCATCAAATTCAAAGCAACATTTTCATTAGTAACTTCAATATCAACTAACTTAACTTGAGGTTCGGCAGAAGCAGAGGCAGTAGAAGCAGAGGATTGGTCAGACATATTATAATATTTTATATAATAATACTTTTAAATTACTTTTTTACAAAATGTAAAAATTCCATATTTTTCATAACAAAAAAATTGAAATAAAAATAACTAATATAATTGATTGTACAATTATTCCGAGAACAATGTCCGCACTAATGACCACCTCCAATACCAATGACAGCAATTCTTATGTGAAGGATTCTCTAATAAAGTTCCACAATGTTGAATCAGATCTTTATAGTTCAGAGAAAAAGTTCGGAATTTTCAGAATAGAAATGGCGCAAACCACAATGACCCAAAAGGAGCAGGAATTGAATTCTACAAACGATATGTCAGGTTCAATGTATGATATTTGTCAAGATGGCCGCACAAAGATGCAACATCTTCAACTTACCTTAGAAAATATTACACGCCTTCTGAACGCCAATGCAGAAGAAATTGAAGTGAATCTGGAAATCACTGGGTTTGACGACAGCATAGTCCAAGTTCTGGAGCCAACAAAGATAATAAATGATTCTGAACAACTTCAACAAATCATCAATAAGGTGAAGACATCACTTTACCCACGAGGTTCAACAAACATTCACCTTGCGCTGCAAGATGCGAGTGAAAGGCTTCAACAAAAATCAACAGTATCCCAGAAGTCGCTAATCTTTATGACAGATGGAAACATCACAACTGGAACTACAGACCTAGTAACCTTAATTAATTCCGTTCCAAAAGATTCACATAACTATTTCATAGGCTTCGGTGTAGACCACGATTTCACCTTATTACAACAGCTAGCCTCCATTAACTCAGGCTCCTACTATTATGTAGATAAGATTGAGAACGCTGGCCTAGTATTCGGCGAAATCATTCACAGCATATTATACACTGCTCTCAGAAATGTCACTATCCAAGTGACAAATGGCGAAATCTACGACTTCCAGACAAACCAGTGGCTAAGAGAAATTAGAGTACCAAATCTTTGCGGCGAGGCCAAGAAGAATTATCATGTGAGGAGCGAAACACCTGATGATTTTGAATTGACTCTAACAGGTTTATCTGAGACAGGAACAATAAGCATGTCAGAACTAGCATTACCTGAATTGGAAGACCTTGAAACAGGTATAAAAGAGGTAGTAGATTTGAGTAAGTATATTTATAGACAAAATGTTTTGGAGCTTCTTCATATATCAGCGAAAATAGCGACCAGCTCCAGCTCCACCTCCAATGATAGAGAAAGAAAGACAAAGCATATTGAAGAAATGAAAAATATGAGAAAGAAAATAGAAGCATATTCTGCATTACAGGACAGCCAACAGGATAAGGATTTCTTGAAGCAATTACAAGATGATTTGTATATTAGCGAGAAAACATTATTGTCGGAAAATGCACTGCTTTACACGGTTGCGAGACAAACCTCACAGGGGCGTGAATGCTCATATAATGTGACAGATTTAAAAAGACAAAATGCATGCGATTATGAATATTATGAAGATTATGAAGATTATGAAATTGAGAATAGACCGATTAGTCGTGCTTATACATCAGACACTCAGCAAAAAATTATGCGCGGAGTAAGTGCAGGTGCAGAAACAAGTTGTACAGAAAATGAAGCTTCATGGGATTATTTAGATGATGAATGTAGCAAAGAGAACAACGCCAAAAATATATCCCAAATTCAAAGACAATGTGGAGGAATCCAAAGACAATATGCCTTCAACCAAGATGAATAATATAAAGGTTGTGAATTTACATATAAAAAAAATAAAAATAAAAATAAAAATAAAAATAAAAATAATAAATAAAAATAATAAATAATAAATAATAAATAATAAATAGTATATAAATAAATAATAAATAATATAAAATATATGATGTATTATTCACAATGTCAAGAGGATATTTTTTTAAACCAAACAATATTTAAAAACAAACAAAATGGTGTTTATATTGAATTGGGAGCATTAGATGGTGTTTTATATTCAAATACAAAATTTTTTGAAGATTCATTAAATTGGAAAGGAATATTGATTGAACCGCATCCAGAAAAATTTAAATTACTTCAAACAAATAGACCAAATAATTTTTTATTCAATAATTTAATAAGTTGCCATGAAGAACCATTAGAATTTAGATACTTTGTAGATTGTCATGCAGCAGTATCAGGTGTAGAAAATACATTATCTCAACATCATTTTGATACTTATTTTGAAAGCAATAATGAGTGGAATAAATCATTACCACAAAATAAAATTGTTATGAAGCCAAGAACACTAACTGAAATTGTAAAAGAAACAAATATAGAACATATAGATTTATTATCATTAGATGTTGAAGGACACGAATATGAGGTGTTAAAATCTTGGGATTTTTCTATTCCGATTGATATAATTTTAATTGAAACATTAGGTGTTCAACCTGAGAAAGATGAATTATGTAGAGAAATACTTATAAAAAATAATTATAAATTGATAACTAGTTATAAGCATAATGAAATATATGCAATTAATACATTTGATAATTTGATGATTTGATGATTTGATTTGAATTTATTTTTGCTTTCTATCTAAATTCCATAAGTTTTTCCAAATTTCCGAGACTTCAGTACCATTACCAATATTCAACTTGAAAGGACAAGAATAATTAGGTGTGGCTTCAAGAGGAAGGCATGGATTACATTCACCATTAATGAATGAAAAGCCAGTAACAAGCTCAGGAATATCAGAATTAGCAACATCAGTAATCTTCTTCTCCATACTAGAATTAATACCATTATAACCTAAATATTCAGTTTTTTGCATAATAGGAGACAAAGAACCATCTTTGGAAGTTCCACAACGAATATAATTATTAATATTTTTAGGCATATTTTCAGGATGACCAATAATTGCACCACTTAATAAAAATGTTCCTTCTTTTGATCCCCATGAGAGAATTCCCTTCATAGCAGTTTCATTATAAATAGCCTGTGCATTACTAAGAGCAATTCCAGGATCAATCTTAATATTAGATGTACCATCAATAGCACTCATATATAAGTTTTTAATTTCTTGAGACCAAGGCCATTTACCAGTTTGAACTAATTTTTTTACTTCCTCTTCAGTAGCTTGTTTTTGAACAATATTTATATCATATTTGATATCAGGATTAGTAACTTTCTGAAATTCATTGAATTCCTCAATAGTCTCTTGAGACCAAGGCTTATCATTGAACCCTTCTTTAACCTTAATATCATTATAAAGATTAGTAGTAGTACTACCAATCCTCATACTTAAATAAATAATCAATAATAAGAATGCTAGACCAATTGAGAATTTTTTATCAAGAAACCAAATGCATGTGAAACCAATAATTAATAATAAGTTTCCTAAAATTGTATGAAATGCAAAATTAAAAATAAATGGTTTTAAATATAATAAAGCAGAAAACATAACAAAAATAGATAAAATACTGATAAAAATAAGATTATTCTTAGGTAAATAAATATTAATGATATTATTAACCATATTTTTTTGTTTATCTTTACCTTTTCCTTTTTCTTTTCCTAATAAAAACATACTTATAATAACATAATAAATTATAAGTATATTCATGTAATTAATTTTATAAGCAACTATGATAAACTATACATGATTTGTAGAACCGAAACCTCCATCTCCTCTAGTAGTTTCAGAACCTAAATCAGACTCAGAGTCTACTAAAATAACAAAAATAGGAACCAATCCAGGCGCACATATTTGTGTCAATCTATTATATTTTTTAACACAATATGGTGATAATTTGGAATCACCTGACGCAGTATTATATAAAGGGACTGGAAGAGGAAAACAATCAAATGCACCAATAAGATTACCGCGATAACCACTATCAATTATACCAACACTATTTGCCAAACGCAAATTGGTTTTAGATAATGAAGAACGTGGATACATATAAAATCCAGTGTTAGTACTAGTAGAACCAAAATCATAATACATTTTAGCACTACATTTCAATGCAAAATCAATATAATTTAATTTTCCAGGTAAAGTCAAAATATCATTTACTACAAAAATATCAAATCCAGCATCAGGGTATGGGTCAACAAGAACCTTATTATTATGAGTAGTAACAGCATCTTGGTATTCTTGCAATAATGATTTATCCTGATTATTAAGATAAATATTCAATACCATCAATTGTGGATGTTTATTTACAGCAGTAATCAATAAATTATTTTGCATAATATAATAAATAAGATAAATATCTTTAATTACTTTTAATTATTATTTAAGTTGAACAAGTTAGTAAATAAGTTAATAATATCCAAATAATAATCCATAGATGCAGTAATAAAATCACCATAATATTCTCTTCTTAGAATAATATTAGTGTCATAAATGATATAAAGAGAGAATAAAAAAACACCAATAACAGACAAAGCAAAAGTATGGATATTTATTGTTCCAGAAAAAAAAGTCCACAAACGAGCAAGAATAAGAAATAATAAAGAATAAAATAAAAATCCAGCAAAAGCAAAACCAAATTTAATACCACTAGCTAATAAAAATGCACCGACTAAGAACATTGCACCAAATACAGATAATGTTTGTAACATAGCTAAATGGATAATATCCTTAGAATTTTTATCATTTTTATCATTTTTACTATTTTTATCATTATTATCAGAATTAATAACAGATAAATTAACACCAAAAAGAGCACTAAAGATACAAAATAACAAGAATTTCATGAAGGAAGACATAGGAACAAAAATAATAAGATATAGTATACTAAGAGTAGCAAATAATATGAACCAAACATTCACATGAGGACCTTTATAATTCATCATTAAATAATAAGATATACCAAGTTGTACAAGCAAATTAGAGAAAACAAGCAAAAGAAATTGTTTTTTCTCCATTATTAAATCAAAAAATCCATTTTTACTTGTATTTCTTCTGCCATTTTTTGAGCCACCTTTCATTAATCCACTAAAATCAATTCCACAATTACAACCACCTTTCATTCCACCTTTCATTCTTTTCAATAATGATGACTCCGCATAAGGCATTTTATATTATTAAAATAAAATAATATAAAAATCCAATATAATCTATAAAAAACAATATAAAGAGCATTACTTAACAATAGGAGTATGTTCAACAATAGATAACGCGGAAACTACATTGGTATCAGCATCAGAAGGTTGTTCACTCCAATACCAATCAGGTGGAGTTAAGTAATAAATACTAGGAATAGCGGGAGGAGCAGTTCTATTAGTAACATTACCTCCGCCAGTGCCATTATTTGCAGCAAATGGAAAGGGCTTCTGGGAACCAACTGGATGTGCACATTTGCGCTGGACTTGTAATGTGTATTGACTAGCAGTTTGAGGTTGGTGTAATGTCTTTGTGTAACCAACATTAGAACTAATAATATTGAATGAGGTATGTTTAGCAGTTGTATTACTACAATCAGTAGGACTACATTTAATACGATGACCTTCATAAATATAAGGCTTATTAGTATCATTAACACAATCATTTTGAGCAGCCTTTGTTTGAATATATAACCACTGACTAGCATTATCTTCTAAGCTACCACTAGGATAAACAGGCTGAACCCAATAATTAGGATATTGTCCATTATTAATCCACATATATTTTTTCTCAATCATTCCATCAGTAGAGAGAACAGATGGCTTAATGTATTGATATTGAGAACCCTGATTAATTGCTTTTACAAGAGGAGAATTTAAAACAACATTAATTGGATAATTACCTCCTTGCCCTCCAGAAGTCCAACAAGGGAATTGACCACGAAAAGGAGTACCATTTTTGGAGAAAGCACTACTTTGACCAATATAACCTTTGCTTCTTCTACCACCATTGATAGAAAAACCTACTAGACCAGGATTTTGTAATGCTAATTTGAGCATCCTTTGACCAGGACCTTGTGGAAGCCATATTCCACCAGGAGGTTTACCAGACCTATTCGTACCATAATTAATAATTCCTTTCTTTTTAAAAGTTTGAAGTGACATATTCTGATATAAGTTAAGATAAAAAACAAGATAAATCAAATCAAATCAAATCAAACCAATAATAAAATCCGTTTATTTGGTTCAGAAACCATAATTCTTTTCAATAACCAATATAATTTTGTATTATAAATAGTTTCTAATGCCATCTCTGATTCCAACTCTAAAACCAAACAATAAATAACTAATGCACCTAAACTATAATAAAAACATTTATAAGAAACAGCAGCAGGAATAACAGATAATGCTAAAATTTCAGGAGCACAAAAGCAATCCATAATAAAGGGAGAATTGAATATAATATTGCCCTTATTATTAATTTTTTTAATATGATTAGGATTCAAATATGCAAAGTATAAAAAAGAACCAGTATCATTATCCGAATCAAATTCCACTAATTCCCTCTTTAAATCATTATATTCAATTATAATAATATCTTCAAAAGACAATTTAAAGAAACCAAAACCATTTCTCTCTAAAAATGTTTGTTGCAAAGATAAATAATGAATTAAAATGAAAGAATCATTATAAGATAGTGGTAATTTATCCTTTAATCTAGAAACCTTGTATAAAGGAGGGAAAGAAAACCCATTATATTGTCCCTTTACATCCTTTTCCAAGTCTATAAATTGCTTCAAAGAGAGAAAAAGTAATTGATTCATATCCATATTTCAATAAAGTTATAAAACAATCATAAAAAAATATATATTTTTATGCATATAAAATCTAATAAAGAATAAAGAAATCAATATATTTTCTGATTTCTCTTCCAAATATCTTCATCTCTTGTATTTTTAATCTCTTTAGATATTCTTTGTTTTTTTGATTTATTCATCAAAACCTTCCAAAATAAGAATCCCTCATAAATAATTTTAACATCTTTACCTGCATTTATTCTGTCAATAATATATTTACTCAATTCACTATCATTCCATTCAATATGGATAAATGCACTATAAAATTTTTCATTCTTTTCTGAAGTCTTTAAAATCATATCAATCTTCAAAACTTTCCCAACTCCTAATTGTGTAAATCTATCTTCAATAAATTGTCTTTTTATGTCACCTGTTAAACGAGGAATGCATAAACTGGGATTACTAGTCATAAATATATTATAGCTGTTTTTTATATCATTTGTATAATTACAAATAATATAATCAATTTTTCTGTATTTGACTAAATATAAATTCATAAATCTTCTTCCTTAGAATAATTATCATCTTATAATCTTATAATCTTATAATCTTATAATCTTATAAAAATTTATGTTATTGAAATTCAAGAAAAACAAATTTATAAAAAATTGAAATAAAAGTTTTAAAATAAATAAGTATTACAAAATCTTTCATCCAGTGTGCAATAAGTAACATGCAATCAGTCCAAGATATTTCAGTCCAAGAACCAACAGTCCAATGTATGTCAGTCCAAACCCAACGTGGTTGCTGTAGTTATTGCAGGAAACCAGGTCACAATATCAGCAAATGTAATTGTCCATCAAAAAGGAAAATGGACAAAGTCATGATGAAAGTGACTGCAATTACAAGCATTTTCCCTCAAATGGGAGACCTCTTTATAAAGTCAAAATTAAAGAAACTTTCATCCAAGCAATTACAAGTGCTTCTTTATTTATTTGAAATACCTCCATCAAAAAAATACCTGATGAGCTGCAAAGATGGAAGATTAGAATTATTAACTGATTGTTATTACAACATTATATCATCTCAAGAAAATAATGAAGAATTAAATAATTATGTAATAAAAATTTATAATGATTTACAATTTGATGCAATGAATCCATTGTCAGTACCAAACATAAAATTTCTTAGACAATGCGCTGACCTAGCATATACAATAACGTGGGAACCAACTCTTTATTTTCAAATTTCATCTTGGATTGCGGAGAAAATGGAAGCTTATCACAGGGATTATCTGAAATTTCTACAGGAGAATGAATACAGATCTCATAGGTTTGATATCTTCTGTTGCGTTGAACAAACTGATGAACCATATGAGCCATTTGATTGTCCGATTTGTCAAGAAGAGATAACAGAGCAGGCAAATTGTGTGAAGATAAATTGTAAACATCAATTCTGTACAACTTGTATAGAAGGCCAATTGGAAGCTGCATCAAAAAAAAGAGTGAAAATTGATCCAACTTGCGCAATGTGTCGCTCACCCATTTCGGATATTTATTTCAATAGTTATGCATTGGCTGAACCTATTCATGAAAAATACATACATAAGGATAGAGTATTAATGATCTTAAGTAATATGTAAACCATAAACTATAAACCATAAACTATAAACCAAAAGAAACCAAAAGAAAGCAAAAGAAAGCAAAAGAAAGCAAAAGAAAGCAAAAGAAATTATAATAATAATTAAGAGATAATTTTTTCATTATTTTTTAATTTTTGATTTTTATAAAAAATAAATTTAAAATATAAAATATAAATATATATAAATTAAATGACAGTAATAAATGGTATTGAAATTGATGATATTGATTATAAAATCAATGATATCAAATATGCAATTTTAAATAATGAACCAATAGAAGAAAAGCTGAATGTAATTATTGTATTATCAAATCCTTGTTTATTTGCAAGAAGATATATTTTATGCAGAGAATTCATAAAAAGATTTGAAGAAGAAGAGACAAATGTAGAATTATATGTAGTAGAATTAATTTATCCAGGACAAGAATTCATTAACACAGATAAAAACAATAAGAATCATTTACAAATCAAAACACAAACACCAATTTGGCATAAAGAAAATATGATAAATCTAGGTGTAAAATATTTGTTAAAAAAAACATGGAAAGCATTTGCTTGGATAGATGCAGATATAGAGTTTGATGATCCAAGTTGGGCATTAAATACTTTGAAAATTCTGAATGGATGTAAAGATATTGTTCAATTATGGAGTCATGCAGTAGATATGGACCATAATGAAACTAATCTCAGTATTTTTAATGGATTTGGTTTTAGCTTTTCAAAGCAAAAAGCATATACAACAAGTGGAAAGGATTATTGGCATCCAGGATTTGCATGGGCAATGACTAGAAAGGCATATGAAAAAGTAGGAGGACTATATGATAAAGGTGTATTAGGTTCAGGAGATTCTTATATGGCATTATCGTTAATAAATAAAGTAGATGTATTATTGAATAAAGATTATCATGAGGATTATAAAAATAGTATTTTAGAATATCAGAAAAAAGCCAAAAGTTTAAGAGTAGGTTACACTCCTGGAATAATCAGACATTATTATCATGGAACAAAAGTAAATCGTAATTATACAAATAGATGGGAGTTATTAATAAAACATAGTTTCTCTCCAAATCAACATTTAACATATGATAAAAAAGGATTATTAATTCCAACAAATAATTTCCCTGAAGACTTAAAAAAAGATATTATAAATTACTTCAAAGAGAGAAAGGAAGATGATTTGCCACAGTATTTAAGATTAAAAAATAAACGTTAATTTTTCTTTATATTAATTTTGTTTAAATGAATATAAAGAAACTCTAGAAAAATATCTCTATATATTATATAATGTCTTTAAATTTAGAATTTAAGAAAATGTATCTAGCAGGTTTCAGAAGGCTTTCTTCTGAAGATGAAAAAAAAAAGCAAGTAATACTCATGACCGCAACAGGTCCTAATAAAAGAGATATTCAACTATGGCTTTTAGATAACGATGCAACAGGTTTGAATAGTCAAGAGACAGAAATATTAGACGAAATGCACACAATTTATTCAGCACTGCTGCTTACTAATCTCAGAGGTAAGATTTCGGGTGGCAGAAAAACAAATAAAAGTAAAAAGAGTAAAAAGAGTAAAAAGAGTAAAAAGAGTAAAAAGAGTAAAAAGAGTAAATCAAGAAGAACCAGACGCCATCGTTAATTTTTTCTTTATATTAATTTTGTTTAAATGAATATAAAGAAAATTGAATTATTTTCAAGAAATAAATAATTTTATACAATCTCATATTATAACATCAAGAATGCCCAAAAGATGTTCTTATTGCAAAAATGGAGGACATAACATAACTAATTGTCAGCATCCAACAGCAAAAAGTCTTCATAATATGATAGAATCAAAAGCAGCAATATCTTATTTATTTCCCTCCTTGAAAGATTCTCTCATAAGGTCCAAATTAGAAAAATTAAAGGTATTAGAATTAAAAGTATTAATGAATAATTGGATTTTAAATCCAGAAGACCCAATTCCTAAGAAAAAACAAGAACTCATTCTTTTATTAACAGAAAGTTATTGGTGTGAAAAATCCGAAGAAGAAGATAAATATTTTGAGAAATATATTAAGATTTATGAAACTCCTTCTTATACAAATTTAGAAATGTTAAGAAATTTAATGGAAGAAATAATTAACATAAATCCAACACCTGAAAATTTACATGAAATATTAGAAGAGATAAATAATTTTTATAAAAATATGGAAGAAAAAATACAAAAAGCCGAAGAAAATGTTTTAATTGAGATGCGAAGAAACTATTATAGATTCAAAATCAAACCGTGTCAAATAATAAATATGAAAAATCTCTACCTAGAAGAAAATAAACTAACTACATTTGAATGTTCAATTTGTTTAAATGATGAAGTGAATATTCAGAACAAGGTTGAAATAAAAGAATGTAAACACTCTTTCTGCGGATCATGTATGATATCATATTTAGATAAACAACAAGTAAATATGGAATTAGAAAAATTAACATGTCCGTTATGTCGTGGTCAAATTAAGTGTTTCAACATAAATGACCAAGAAATTTGCCAAACTATTTCAACAAGATTCTGCAAATTCAGACAAGAAACAAAGAAAATATATTATGGCACAGACGAAGATAATTGGATAAATTATTTGCTTTCTTGGTTACCATTTTGATACATAAAATTTGTTACTGGCAAGATTAACATGTTAGATATTGTGAATATTTTTTATCAAAGACAGTAATGGTGTTTCAGATTTCCCATTTATTAATGAACGTGTTATAGATAATTGATATTGTATAACATTTTTTTTATTTATATAAACCCAAATTAAATACAGAATACATAATAGTATTGTTGGATATATATCATTAAACATTATTTTTGTTCTCCATACATACCATAATGGTAATATTTTAATAAAGAAATTAATAAAAAGAAATTTCAATAATTGAATCAAAGGTGTTTTATTATTAACCATTGCAATAAAAAGCAATATATTTTCAATAAAAGCAAAAATTAATATTAATTTAGGATTATAATCAATGATTCCAAAATAATATAATAAAAACCATGCAAATATCCAATATGAAAATACCAAATCTATACGATAATACATTATATAATTTACTTATATAATTTTTTATGATGTAAATCTTGACAGTTATAAATAAAAAAAGTACTTAAAGAAACACCGCCAAATATAATATTTTAAAATTAAAATACTTAAAGAAAGACAGCCGAATATAATGTTTTAAATTTAAAGTACTTAAAGAAACAAACCAATATATATTGGTACCCGGCTTTAGCTCAATTGGTAGAGCGATTGACTGTAGTAGTATAAATACCTGTTGTTATCAATAGGTCGCTGGTTCGATTCCAGCAAGTCGGAATACTCATATTTTTTATAATGCAAAATTATTATTTTGTATTATAATTCATAAACTATTTTACAATAAAATTGCAAAACTAATTTATATTTATTCAATAATTAAACTTATAATATCTTAATATATTTGATTCATCGTGCAGCCATCAACACTAATTCTATATCCAATTATTTTCAAATTTGGTATTTTTAATATTGTTCCAGTATCTGGATTAAATTTTCCCCATAAAGTAGCAACAGCTTGATTTCCATTTTGTACTTGATAAGCTAATTCTTGGTCAGGTGTCAATGTACCATAAGCTACTTTATAAGCACCACATTGCTCATGTTCTATAAAATATATATTATTAATATTATGTAAGTTATAAGCTATTTGCACAACATTATCTGCATATATATCAAATCCTGTAAAACCTGGTAAGTTATTATTATATGCTAAACTTACTCCAGGAAGACATCCAGCGTCATAATAATTTTTTAAACCAAGTTCATCAAGTTGACATCCCATATTATCTCTCAATCTAAAATCAATACATTCTAATGCCAATGTACTACATGTTGTATTAGTTACTTGTGAATGATCACAACAAGGTCTGCAATTTGTACAAGGTTGTGGTTGTGGTTGTGGTTGTGGAGTTTGGATTCCAGGTACATTTACATTTGATAAAGATAAAGAAACTAATGGATGTTTTTGTCCTAAAGTAGTAAATACTTTGTTCATTCTCATAGGAAAATTCATATATATTTATTATATTTTATTCTCTCTTCAAATCAAAATATCAGTATAATTAAAAGGATCCATGAGAGATTGAATAAAAGGATTCAATGTTAAAGGATTTTCTAATTCTTTAAAATCTTTAAAAAAACACAAAAAACTTCTTGTTTTCATTATTTCAGCATTTTGAATCTCCTTATGAAACATTTGGTCTATAATAGAAAATGCACTTTTCAATAATAATAATTGTTTCACCATATTCTTCTTTAAATTAAATAAATCCACTAAGTGTTTTTTATTATCATTTTTCATATCCTTGCTCTTTGAAACAGCATTTATATATCTAATTTCATTTTTTACGTTTTTCAAATCTGTTATCATCTTTTTTCTTCTATCATCAATCTTCTTTATAACTGAAAAAATATTTGTATTATAAATCACAGGATATCTCATACGGATTGCAGATGGTATAAGAAATTGATTAGTTTCTTTAATTTCACTAATTTTCTTTTCAACATCACAAAGTTTTTGATACATTTCTTGTTCTAAATCTTTCTTTGAACGAATTAATAAATTTATAATATCCTCCTTAGATTTATTATTGTTATTATTGTTATTATTGTTATTATTGTTATTATTGTTATTGTTATTTGAATCATTCATTATTGTATTAAAATCACGAAAAAGAAGTACAGAACCAGATGTAAATATAATAGAAGATTGTAATTTATCATATTGATGCGCTGATATTTTATGTGCTTCCGATGCTGCATCTAATTTAAAATAATTAACAAGTGCTAATAAAAAAGCAATAATTGCATTTACAGATGATATAAGCATTGAACCCCATTCGTAACCCTGAACAATAGATGCAAGAACAGTTGCAGCAGTAGAAAGTAAAATAGCAGGCATCATTAACATATTCAAATTATCTTCACAATATTGTTTGGATTCCATATATATGATTTTTTGTCCCTTCAAATAACTAGCTAATATATCAAGAGATGATGAATATTTATGATTTAAACTGGAATAATACTTATCAATATTGGATTCAACTTGTTTATAATTGAGTTTTTTATATATTTTATTAACATTATTTCCATAATTATTTCCATAATTATTTCCATCATTAGTTTTAATTTTATCTCTGCTATCTGAATCATAACTATCACTTAAATCACTTGCACTTTCTGCAAAATAATTTTCATCTCCAATATTTAGAATATTAGAATTATTAATTGTTATTGATTCTATTTTTCTTTTTATTTCGTTATCATTTATATTATCTAAATCATTTATAGAATTATTTAAAGCTTCATTTAAAACTTCATCTCCTTCTTTATTTTTTATTTTTTTATTTTTAGTTACATAATTTTTCATCATATCAATAGATTGTTTTAATAATTCAATATTAGTATTATTTGAATTTTTTTCTACATCTACATCTACATCTACATCTACATCTAGAACTACATCATTATGTATTTTACCTTCTTCAATATCTAAATAAATTTCATCTTTATTCATATATTCAAAATATATAAATAATAATATTTTATAATATTATAATGTCCAAAAAGACAAGAAAAAATGTTCCTTGGAAAGGATGGAAGAAAGAAAAACCAAATTCTCATCAAAAAACAGTGATGCTTAAAAAGTGCGGTAAAAAATGCTTTTTATCAAGTGGTAAGAAATTCCCTATTTGTAAGAAAAACACATGCAAAGTAAGCAGAAAAGGAGTATATGCAGCTTATGTTCGTGCAAAACAATATCATAAATCCAATATCAGCAAAAAAGCAAAGGAAATTATTGAAAATAAAATAAAATAAAATAAAATAAAATATAATATAAAATTATTAAATTATATCATATAATAATAACTCACTTAGATTATGAATGAACACTGGGGACATTTTATTTTAATTGACGATAAAGCAGAATTTAATGATATATCTCCTCCAAAACCATTAATGTACGATAAATCTAATAAAGATGATAAATATATTGAATATTCAGACATTGATTCTGATGATGATTATATATATAATAATGATTTAAGAAAAACAAATATAATTATATTTACAAGACTTTTCTTTTATTTTTATAGTTTTGGATTATTCATAGTAAATTCTTGTAAATCTATAGTATCAAAAGTATCTTTCTCTAATAAATCTTAAGTATCCAAATAAATATCATAAAAAACTGATTATAAATCATCTTAAATAATAAATGATATATAATATATTGAGAATCTATTGACAATCTACTGACAATCTATGGAAACCATATGTGGAATAATTCACCAATTTTGTATTTATATTCAATCCCCATTAATCATAACAAATTATTCATGTTGTTGCTGTTTTTACAAAGACCCTGTTAAAAATCAAATTGAACAAACAATAATACATTGGAACCAAACGATACCATTTATCCCACCAATTAATCAAGGCCAAGTTATTAAAGTATATGATGGTGATACAATCACTATTGCATCAAAATTACCTTATCCAGAATCTCCATTATATCGCTTTTCAATCAGGTTATTTGGAATTGACTCACCAGAAATAAAAGGAAAAACAACAGAAGAAAAAGAAGCAGCAAAAAAATCACAAAAAGCATTAGAAGATTTAATTCTTCATAAAATTATCTACTTGAAAGATAATGCACAGGAAAAATATGGCCGAATACTTGCAAATATTTATGTAGATGCTCCAACTAATGAAAATCCTGGAAACCAAATACATATAAATAAATGGATGTTGGATAATGGATATGCATACGAATATGATGGAAAAACAAAAAAACCATTTTCTTCACAAATCATAAACTGATTGTAATGTAAGACAGAAAGAATAATCCATATTATTTAAATCAATAAAACGCCCAAATTCATCTATTAATTGAATATTCAACTTTTGAATATCTACAGGTCCATAATATTGTCTTGGAGAAGTTATGAGAGAAAGATTATTCTCAGAAATATTGATAAATGAACCATCTTGATATGAAATACGAGCCAATATATTTTTATTCAGAATTGATGAATTAAATGCACTATAAAATCCATTATTTACATTATTATTATAATCATCAATAACTAAATATAAATACTTCGGACCAGATAAATTCACAATTCCTTCACTCACATAATTACTGTTATTTTCATAAATACCTAAACGAAAACCAAGCAACCAACCTAATTTTAATACTAATGGTGTACCATTATCAGGATTGCCTTGTGAATTCGCCTGAAAATCTAAAGTAATTGTTGTACCTGTAGAAGGCAATGTACTTAAACCGATGACCATTTGACCAGAACCACTTGATGAATTTGTAATATTAATTGTAAAAATAAGAGAATTAAAAATAGGATTTACAGAACCAAGTGGACCATTAACACTTACATAATTATTCAAATAATCTAATAAATCATTTGGTGTATAGTTTCCATCTGGAATAAAAATTTGTGCTCTATCTGTTTCACCAGTTATTTGATTAATAGTAATCCAAAAGAAATTATTACCATATTGCTTTGAAATAACATAATAAGAAGTAATAATCTCAAACGAAGATAATTGCATGGATAATACATTACTGAATTTAATTGGCAAATCTAAATGAAAATTAGTGGATAAAGTACTATAATAATTATCTCTAAAACGAGTATCAATATTCAAATATTGACGATTAACACGCTTTTTCAATGGATTAATAGAACCAGGATAAAATTCACTTGGAAAAGATTGACTAAATGGTGTACTATTTTTTTCAATAATATATTGACTTCCAGACTCCTCAATAATATTGCTTGGTTTCAATGAGACATCTGTATTTGATAAGTTCAATTCTTTGAATTTATTTCTGAGATTATTGAAGGAATTTATAAGACTATCTCTAGCTTGTTTTAAAAATTCCAATGTTTCATCTCGTGTCTTATCATTAACTGATGCATCTGAACAAATATTCTCTCTTAATTTATTTTCTCTCAATTCAATAGTTGCCTGATCATAGTTTTGTGGTAAATCAAATATTTCTTCTAATTCTTTTAACTTATAATTATGAATATTCAAATCAAAGCTCATAATATATATTAATAATACTTTTTTAAGCTTATAAAAAAGTATAATAAAAAATGGATTTCTCATAATAATATTATTTCTTATCTACTATCTACTATCTAGTTACTATCTAGTTATATCTATTATTTACTATCTACCTATCTACTAACACTACATTCACACTTAGTTCTCAATTATATCTCTAAGTGTCTTTCCATCTTCGCTCCTGAAACATAGCCATACTGACTGTTTGCTTATCAGCTCCTCTCCGAAGAAAGCAGCACGTGCTTTATTCAGATTCTTATGTTGCTTCTCGGTTTCATTTTCAATCCAGATGTCGTTCTCTTTTTGCTCTGCTTTACGAAAAGTTAAGCTCAACGTCTTCTTGCATTTGACAGACTTCATATGTATTTTTAATCCATCAGGCAATTCATGCTGATATGTACCGTCACTTTTTTCCTTGTTAGTCCATGTGCGTCGTCCTACCTCCTGAATCTCAACAATTTCTTCATCTTCCTCGCTCTCTGTTATGTCTGATGTTTGAGAGGTCCAATCCTCATCTTCCTGAAGAGTGGAATCACTCACAACGCTAGTACTATGATTGTACCAAGAAAGCAAATCGTTATGTTTCGCTTCTAACTCTCTGTATGCGCAGAGAAGGTCGCTGCATCTTGATTCCAATTCTTTGATTTTCCCTAGGTCCATTTTTCTGATAATTCGGTAGCATTCCGCAAGCTTTTCCATTTCCTTTTCATGCTCATCGTTTACTTCGCGCAAAATTTCCTGTTGTCTACTGAGCTCTTTTTCCATGTATGATTTTTTTGTTCCTTTGAAAATTTGCATGAAAATCGCAAAAGTTAGACATCCGCAGCCAAACATAGCAATTGAATCTTCAATTGACATCTGAAACTTGCTTTGAGCCAAATTACCCATATTGGAAAACGAAAACATCTGCTTGAAACTCATCATTTTTTGCTTTAGCTCCTTGGAAACTTGGAATTTGTACAATCAATAAAGAGAGAAAAAAGTATTTCAATTTTTTTCCACCTTTCATTTTCCACCTTTCATAAAGGTGGAGCCAAACCATATAATTGCTAATTTTTCCACTTTTCATTTTCCACCTTTCATAAAGGTGGAGCCAAACTTTTATAATCTACTTATAGTTATGTCTATCTAACTATAATTAACTATCTAACTATGCTTGATATCTAATAACTAGCTAACTATGCTTGATATCTAACTATCTAACTATGCTTGATAACTACCTAACTATCTAACAAATTTCTCTATTTTGCTGCAGCAATAATTCGCCAATGACTGCAAAATTAACATTATCAAAGGGATCCTTTAGATAAGGTTCACGCCTTACAAGTGGCTTAAAATTACCTGCATATGTGAACTCCGGCATCTTGAATTCTTCGCTGAATTTCCTGAATGCATTTATTTGCTCCTCCCTCATAAGTCTGCGCTTCTCTTCAGCTGCTTTCGCTCTTTCATCTGCTTTCTCTTTTTCGCGCCTTTTTTGGTGTTCCATAATTTCCTCAGAAGTCGGAATCTCCAATAATAATTCAATCGGCATCCTTGGATAACACAAACTGAGAAGACTTCTTGTATTCGCATTTGAACTAGCAACCTTTTTTCTAGCTCCAATAAGGTAGCTTCTAAAGACCGAGTTAGACTGCATATTTCAATAATCCACAAATACAGGAATGATGTGCAAATCATTTAAGAGATAAAAATTATTTCAATTTTTTAAATTGCAGTAATAAATTAAAGCATACCTAATTTTTTATATTATATAATAATATAAATGCCTACTATTCCTACTCCAGTCAATAGAGCCAATAATTTAAGCACATTAACCAATTATATCCCTACTCCTATTGGTCAAAGATTTAATAACTGTAATAATACCTTATGTTACACATATAATCATAGTTATGTTTACAAACCGCACACTGCTTATGGTCGTGTTGGAACAAGTGCAGCAGGTTATTTAGCTAGTAGAAAAAGACTATAAAATTAGCCCAATAAAATTAGCCATATACAAGTTATTTTTATGTAAGTTAAGGAATATGTTTTATATTACACCTTTTAATATTTAAAAAAAATTGAAATACTTTGAATTACTTTTTATAAAAGTACAAATCCCCTGGAAACTTAGATTAAATCAGAATGAGTATTAATACCTCTACTAGTAGTACTGTTAGAGGTGTTCGTGGATGTGGACACTGCAGAAATTTGAATTTGCCTAACTGGAATGTACATAATGTAAATGAATGTCCTGAACTAGCTAAGACGAAGTGTACTTATTGCAAGAACTACGGGCATACTAGACGTTACTGCGCAGCTAGTCAGAATAAGGCAGCTACGAAGATAATAAATACACCTGAGATGCAAGCAAGCATTCAGAGAGCGGTTGATAATATAACCTTGATTTCTGGTGGCAAGGTGTCAGCTCGTGGCATTGAATCAGTGGTTAGCAATATATCAGCTCGTGTTAATGAGCCACTAGGAAATGCATGGGCACTTGCAGCAAAGAAAGCGGTGACAACTGATGATAAGGCAGTTACAGATTCTATTGAAGCCAAGATAAAAGCTGACTTTGCAGAGAAGAAGAGGTTGGAACACGAGGCCTACTTGGAGAGAAAAGCAAGGAGGGAACAAATAACCAAGGAGAAGAAAGCACAGGACGATGCTAACTATAAGCTCTATAGGCAGCATATGTGGTACGAACATGGCTCCATGTGGTACTTGAGTTTTGAGAGAGGTAGTAGTAGTAGGGAAAACGAAATCCCAGGCCCATTCTACGATAGAGTGCAACAAGAAATTGAAGAACATTACAGAGTGCACTACGAAATGGAAGAAAAAACTGATAAGAAAGAAAGAGAAAAAGAAGCTTCCAATGCTGCCGAGAAAGCAGAAAAAAAGGCCACCTTATCGCCTGAAGAGTATAACAAATGGAAAGAAGAAAAATGGTTAGAATTCCATGAGGAAGTGGATGATTGGCTGGATCGCGGGTTTTGCGCAATGTCAGAGGCAGATTGGATTGCTACACAACGCGAACAGAATGGAAAGATCTGGTTGGAACAGAAGATGCAAGATGGTGAAATTGTTCTAGGCCCTAATGGAAAATACAAATATTTTGGGAAGGTTTTGAAATAAATAAAAATAAATATAAGTAGTTAAGTAGTTAAGTAGTTAAGTAGTTAAGTAGTTAAGTAGTTAAGTAGTTAGGTAATTAAGTAGTTAGGTAATTAAGTATTTTTTCCTTCCTGTATTTGGCTCAACCTTTCCTAAAGTTGTAAAAAATTAGCAATTCTTACAACCTTTCATAAAGATTTAAAAAAATTGAAATACTTTTTGCTTCAATAAATTATGGTACAACTTACCCCTAGTTAAAGCAGAAGCTAACCAACCAGCAATCAGAATGAGTTCAGTTAACCAATCAATGAGTCTCTTTATTCCTCGTGTGTTTCTTAATATTACAGGTGACAGAATCAAAATGGCGATACAAGAATATGGTCTCGGACAAGTGGAGCGTGTAGACCTTGTAGACAAGGGAGATTACAATGCGGCATACATTCATTTCAACTACTGGAACGATAATAGCTTTGTTTCTGAATTCCAGGAACGCGCGGCAGATCCTGAGCAAAGGTGTACTTTGGACTACGATTCCCCTTGGTACTGGATTGTCTTAGAGAACACCTCGGCGAAGCGTGTTGGACCAGAAAGACGTAAAGAAGTAGTGAATCTTCGTCCTGATTTTATGGAGCAATTCCCAGTAGCACCTGGACTTCCTTCAGTTCCATATTCTGTGCTTGAAGACTTGATGTGGGAGATGGAACAGATGCAAGGCACTATCAACGAGCTGCGCTCTACACTTGAAACAATGGGATTTCAGTTCCCACAACAAGAATCTGATCTAGAGCCTCTAGAATCAGATAATGTAGTAGACGAGCTCAATCAGCAGATGCAAGGTATAAGAGAAGAAATTGACGAGCTGAAAAGCGCTGTTCACGGAAGCAAGGAAAGAATCGTTAAATGCGCGATCACAGGTAATAAGTTCAGAGAAGTTCTCAGAGTAGAATACAAGCCAGTAGAAGAACCAGCTATACCGAGAAACGGTCTTGTCAGAAGTAATAATCATGAACATATGGAGTTGAGAAGAACGTCATCGCAAGCTGATTACAACGAGGACGCATTCTGGGACGAATGGGAGCCACTGGAAGTTCCTAGCGATAGCATTGAAGGATTATACAATCAGGTCTTTATTAACAAGATAACGAAAGAGATTGTTGACTACGGCAACTTGATGGATCGCTTTCCACAGGAAGCTCTAGGTGAAGTATCTGCTGAGATGTAAATGTGCTAGCGTGAGAAAGCAATTTACAACAGAAAACGCATTAAATGCAATACAGGTAAATAATTTGCAGTAGTTATTTTAGCTAGATAAGTAACTAGATAAGTAGCTAGATAAGTAGCTAGATAAGATATTGAATTATAATTATAAGTAAGTATATAAGTATAATAAAAGTAATTAATAATTAATAAAAATATGAGAAATCCATGGATTAAATCTCATTTTTTACTTTCCACAAGCACCACAACTTGCCTTAGCAGAAGCAACACGACCAATCATGGGACTCATTAAGTTCAAACGATTAGATTGAGATGAAAGATTATTATTTATTTGATTATTAACAGACCTAACAGCAAATTGTGCAAGAGTCCTATTATTAATATTGGAACCATTAATATTCATAAGCATTCTTGGCATTTTATATAATGTTCTAATATAAAATTTTCTAAATAAATAAAAAATTCTTTAACTTATTAAATTTTTTCCTGTGTATTGATTTATAATATTTATATAATTACCACCTTTTCCAAAATCATTTAACAAATTACATGGTAATAATACACCATCCTCTTCAACAAAGTTATATATAAAATCTAATGGATCAGAGTTACCGTTACAGTTACCGTTACAGTCAACGTTACAGTTAACGTTACAGTTAACGTTACAGTTACCGTTACAATTTAATTCACGACTACAAGTTTCACAATTAATTAATTGATCAATAGTTCTGTTTTCAATTCTACCATCTAAGAATTTAACTGTATAAATCCCACTATTGAATGCAATAACAAGTGCTTCTGAATAATAATTAATATCCTCATATAATGTATGTTTTTCTAATGAAAGAGCATATATTTTTTGTCCAATACTAAATTCAGGAGCTAAAATTATAAGATATAAAGGTTTTTCTGATAAAGGATTAACAGAAGGAGTAATAGGACAATTACATCCGCTGACAATACTAGTCTTCATTGTTTTACCACCTTGAATAGCAGGGTCTAAATTTTCAAGAGGGGAACCAAAAGCAGGAGGAATTGGACCACGACGAACAGGACCTTTCCCCTTAATACGATTTAAATAACGGTCATAAGAATTATGTTTAATATCTACACCAGAACCACCTGGACATCCAGCACCAGGACGACATCTAGTAATTGTATTTTTGGTACTGCTTCCATGATAAAAACTACCACCAGTAACAATATTTGGTTGAAAATGACGCTCTTTTCTGTCACTCATTTGATTCCAATTAACATTGTATTGCGGGTTCGGCTTTTGATAAACATTTAAAGCAGCTAAATTCATTGAATAAAGAGAAGAAGGCACTCTAACAGTATTTTGAATAATTTTCAAGGTCTTATATTGATATGCAGGGTCAGTAAATTTCAAATTTCTATCTCCTCCATAATATCTACAAGCTGATGAGCCACAACATGAATCATCTACACATGAATCTGAATAACATGAATCTGAATAACATGATTCTGAATAACATGATTCTGAATCTAAATAATCTTGATTTGGAATTCCTGACATTATTATATATAATAACGATTTAAAAATATATATATTTTATAAAATAAGGTATTTATTTGATAAAATAAGTTATTTATTTGCTATAATATTATTTTTATTATATTTTCTAAAAATATAAAAGCTGAAAATATTTTTAGAAAAAGAATCTATTCCTATTTTTTTATCAAAAAAAGAAAAAAATAAAGAATTTTTTAAATTTTCTACTTCCAACCGTTGGTTTTTTGATAAATTAGGATTAGTGAACCAAATAAAAAAATGGAATTATTATATACCTTGGATAAAACCTTATTATGCTGTTAAAGCAAATAACTCTGTAGAATTACTAGATACATTATTTAATAATGAATTGCAATTACAAAACACAATTGGATTAGATGTAGCTTCTATTCAAGAATTTGAATTAGCATCAAATTATGTAAATAAAGAAAACATAATTTATACTAATCCACATACTATTCCACATGAAAAAGATATTATAACAAATATATTTTCAAAAATAAATGTAAAAATAGTTGATAGTTTATGTGAAATACAAAAATTAATAAACTATGGAATAAAAACAGACATATTAATTAGAACAAAAAGTAATATTGAAAGTGCGAATGTGAAATTTGATAGTAAATTTGGTTGTTCAATAGAGGAAGGTTTTGAAATAATAAAATATGCAGAAAAAAATAATTTTAAAATAAAAGGTATATCATTTCATATAGGTTCAGGTGGAAATTTTGTCAGAAAGGAAGCATACAAAATAGCTTTTGAATATGCTAAACCATTATTGACATACATAGAGGATATTTATAAAAATCAAACAGAAAAAGAAAAACTTATCTTAGATATAGGAGGTGGATTATTATATGATTCAGATTTAGAAGATTCCTTAGGATGGACCAGAGAATTATCGGAAAAATATATAATTATTGCTGAACCAGGAAGATATTATGCTGAACCAAGTTATCATTTAGCCACACAAATTATTGCAAAAACAGAAAGAGGTATTTATTTGGATAATGGAATATATCATGAATTTAATGTATATCATAGAGATCACTGGCATTTTCCTAAATTAACGCATTATTATGATACTATAAAAGAAACAATAGAAGAAATAAAAGAATGGAGTGAATTAAAAGTATTCGGTCCTACATGTGATTCTTATGATAATATAGATACAAATGAATTTCCTACTAATTTTGAAGTAAACGATTGGATTTTTTTGAATAATATGGGTGCATACACTTCTGCTGCTAAAGTTGATTTTAATGGTATAAAAAGTGCATCAAATATAGTTTGTTTATTATAATATGTTCATTTCTGAATAAAGAAAGAATAAAAGAATAAAAGAATAAAAGAACAAGAACAAAAAAATATTAATAAAAATTGAAAATAAAATAATTATTTTTATTAATTGTACACAATTTTATTATGCAAATACAAGCAAAGAGTCCATCAGCATATTCTTGTCATTTATGTGGTAAAACACACACAAGAAAAATATCACATGATAGACATAGACTGTTATGTGAACTAGTACACAGTAGCAAGAGAGAAAAGAAATGTATAGAAGAAGAGAGTACAAATATTCCATCACATTTTGAATTATATAAGATTGTTCAGGAATTAGCTTATAAGAATGCAGCATTAGAAGAAAAAATGGCAGAAATGCAAAAGTGGTTGGATAAAAAGAAGAAGAATATAGATATTATCCACTGGTTAACTATGAATAAAACAAATATTCAAACATCATTCTCAGAATGGCAGAAAAAGTTAGTAGTAACTCAAGACCATGTTCAGCTGTTAATTGAAGAAAATATTGTAAAAACACTATGCGAAATAATTAACGAAAACATAATTAATCAAGAAGTTCCAATCATGTGTTTTCAACAAAAAACCAATTTATTTTATATATACCAACAAGATGGTGAAGGTGTGCAAATATGGAAACGAGCAACACCACAAGAGATAACATTATTAGTTCAACATATTCATAAGAAATTATGGAAGGAATTAACTCTTTGGAAACAAAAAAATATGGAATTAATGAAAAATAATAATAAACTGGAGGATTTATGTGCACGAACAACAATTAAAATCAGCAGTTTCAACTTTGAACAAGATTACTCATGCATGTGTAAAGTAAGAACACATTTATATAATCAACTAAAAACAGACCTTAAAAATATAATAGAATATGAATTTGAATTTTAATCTATTTATTGCTATAGATTAAAATTTATTACACAATTCGGGAATCGGACCCGAGACTAATGATTGGTAATCATTTATTTTACCACTAAACTAATTGTGTTCTACCTAATTTTATTAGGTTAATAGCGGGTGGAGGTTTCGATCCTCCGACCTTCTGGTTATGAGCCAGACACGCTGCCTCTGCGCCAACCCGCTTTTATAAGGAATAAATTGTATCCCATATATAACAAGAGATTTTTCTTTAAGTATTTTTTCTTAATATATTATTTTTAATATATTATTTTTCTCATATGTAAAAGAATGAATAATTTTGTGACAAGAGAAGTAATTTATTTTTACTTATATACTAATAACATCTGATGCATCTTTTCTCTCATGAGGTTCCTTCCAAACCATTCCTAAATGTTCAAAGATTTCTTTTTCATTATTAAACATCTTTGTTAACTTATGACCTTTTACCTTCCGACCCTTCTCTCCTGCAACCATATGATGGAAACCGTGTTCATTCAAACTCAGATTTAATTGTAGAGCCCTGCTTCTCATTGCAGTATTAAATTCTTTTGAACCAGTGAAATACAAAACTGAAAAGGCATATTCTTGTGGAGGACAATACAGAAAATCAACCCGACGCACAAATTGAGAAGTAGAAATCTTAGCCATAACTAGACATTTTGATGGACCACGACTTAATACCTCAAAAATCACCTTATCTTTTATAAGCTTATCAATCCAAAGAATGAATACTTGCGGAAATTTGGACGTAATAATAATATCTATATCACCAGAATCTGATGAACCTCTCCTATAACTTCCTACAATTTCTAACTGTGCATCTTCCTTGTGAAATTTATTTAAAGATAATACATAAAATAAGGCATCATTTATAATTTGCTCATATTCATTAATTTCTTTTCTAGGTATGCGCATCATGACATCTTCATAATATGTGAGACCAATAATCTGCTTATCATTTAGTAGCTCAAACTGAACTGCTCTCAAACTTTTAATACTTGTAATACCTTGTTCAACTAACTCAGCTGCTTTTTTAGGTCCAATTCCATAAACTTGAGCCAATATTATTGCAGGATCTTCTTGAACTGCATTCATTCCTGTCTTTTCTGCTTCTATCATTGCTTTTCCCAATTTTTCCAAAATAGATTTTCCAATCCCAGGAAGATGTTCAATATCTTCTAACTTTATAATATTATCATTGAAATTTTTAATGGATTCTTGAGCTTTCTTATAAGCTCGTGATTTGAAATGAACACCCTTTGCAGCATTTTCTTGTGCCATTTGACCAAGCACTTGAATAAATAATTCATTGAATCTTTTACTAGACATTATGCTGTGAATATTGTGGTTTATTAATTTTTAAAGTTTTTAAAATCAATTTTTTATAAAAAATACTTTGCAAATTTATAATAAAACAATAATTATTTCTTTAAATATATTATGAGCTCAATAATTGAAAGAACAAGTGAACTTTTAAAAAATATTATTGATAAAGTTTCAAAAACACATAAGAAAAAATTGACAAAAAAGAAGAAGAAATTAGTTTTAATAAAAGACAGTGCTAATATTGAAACATCACCTAATAAAAAATCATCACCTAATAAAAAATCATCAAAACCAAAGATTTCAAAAAAAAAGAAGGAAAAATTGGTTTTATTAGAAGAACAAAGAGAGAAAACGAAAACGAAAACACCAACTCCTGAACCTTTAAAAATTAAGGAATCAAAACCAAAAATTTCAAGGAAAAGAAAGACAAAATTGGTTTTATTAGAAGAACAAAGAGAGAAAACGAAAACACCAAGTCCTAGTCCAAGTCCTAGTCCAAGTCCAAAAAAACCTAGTCCAAGTCCCAAGAAACCTAGCTCAAGTCCCAAGAAACCTAGTCCAAGTCTCAAGAAATCAAGGTCAAGTCCCAAGAAAAAACAAAAAGTTACAAAAAAGAATCTAAAGGTAATTGAGGAAATACCAATAATGGAGTTAATAGAAGCATTCAAAATACATGGTATAAAAGTATTAGAATCATTAGATGAACAAACCTTAAACAAGATGATAACTGAAACCAAAGATGCATATTATAATTCCAATATATCTCTCATTACAGATAACTTATATGATATATTAGCCGAATACATTAAAGAAAAATATCCAAATAATGAAGTTGTTGATGCTGTTGGAGCACCTATTTCAAGAAATAAGGTAAAACTTCCTTATGAAATGTGGTCCATGGATAAAATAAAGCCTGATACAAATGCACTAGCAAATTGGAAGGCAAAATATTCTGGTCCTTATACAATATCATGCAAATTAGACGGTGTAAGTGGTCTTTATGATTGTAGCAAAAAGCAGCCAAAATTATATACTCGTGGTGATGGAAAAGTTGGTCAAGATATTAGTCATTTAATTCCATTATTACAACTCCCAAAAGCGAAAGGTCTCGTTGTAAGAGGTGAATTTATTATTCCTAAACAAACATTTGATGAAAAATACAAGGATACATTTGCAAATCCTCGTAATATGGTATCTGGTCTCATTAATAAACAAGTATATGATGAAAAGTCTCACGATTTACACTTTGTTGTTTACGAGTTAGTTTCTCCATTAATGAAACCCAGTGAGCAATTGGCAAAAATCCATGAAAGTGGGTTTGAAGTTGTAAAATATGAAATAATAGATAAAGACAATCTAACAAATGACAAATTATCAAAACTTCTTGTAGACTGGCGCACCAGTTATGAGTATGAAATAGATGGAATTATTGTTGCAGATGACAAAATACATGAACGCAAGACCGGAAATCCTGATCATGCATTCGCTTTCAAAATGGTTTTATCTGACCAAATAGCAGAGGCAAAAGTGGTAGATGTTTTATGGCAAGCTTCTAAAGACGGTTATTTAAAACCACGTATAAGAATTGAACCCATACAACTAGGAGGAGTTAAAATAGAATATGCAACTGGATTTAATGGTAAATTTATAGAAGATAATAAAATAGGAATTGGTGCTGTAGTACAACTTATTCGTAGTGGTGATGTGATACCTCATATCAAATCAGTGACAATGCCTGCTGAAACACCCAAAATGCCTGAACAGGCTTATATATGGAGTGATAAGCATGTGGATGTTTTATTAGAAGATTTAGAATCTGACCCTGATGTTGCTGTTAAAAATATCACTGCATTCTTTACAAATTTAGGTGTAGAAGGACTTGCCAAAGGAAATATTAAGAGGTTAATAGATGCAGGTTATAATAGTGTTCCTAAAATTATTAAAGCAACACAATCAGATTTTGAGAAAGCTGGTTTCAAAAGCCTGGCACAAAAATTTGTGATAAATATACATGATAAATTGGCTGCAGCTTCTCTAGTAGATATTATGAATGCTTCTAATAAATTAGGAAGAGGAATTAGTAGTAAGACAATTGAACAAATAATGGAAAATGAACCTACTATTCTTATTTCAAATGACTCGCCAGATGAAAAATATGAGAAACTTGTAAAAATAAAAGGCATTGGTGAAGTAAATGCAAAAACATTCATTAAAAATATTCCTGTATTTATGAATTTCCTTCATGAGTGCGGACTAGATAATAAAATGCAATTTAAGCCTAAAAATTCAACACATAGTCAAGGAGAACAAGGAGAACAAGGACAACAAGGACATACACATGATACTTCTAATCCATTATATAATAAAAAAGTGGTAATGACAAAAGTAAGAGATAAAGATATTATTGAATATTTAAAAGAAATCGGTGGAATATTACAAGATAATATAACTTCAGATACATTTATATTAATTGTGAAATCAAAAGATGATAATAGCTCAAAGATGGTGAAAGCAAAAGAAAAAGGGATTATTATTATGACACCAGATGAATTTAAACAAGAATTTATTATTTAAATTTGAAAAACATATTACCTATTTTAGGTGTCATAGTAGGAGCAATATTAATATTTTGTGTTGAAAATTGTAATTTTGTTGATTTAATTTGATTTATTCTTGCTACTTCTTGTCTAGCTTCTAATAATCTCATGATTGCTTCTTGTTTTGTCAATGGTCTTTGCATAATAGGTTGTTGATATTCTTCTTGTGGAATTGGTAGATGCCTTGTTTTTAATGTTTTTTGTGCCATTTTTATTGGAGGAGGAGGATTTGCATAAAAATTAGGTGATTGTTGATGAAAAGAAACTACTTTTTTATTAATGGATTCTGTTTGTGTTTCTTTTAAATTTTTTAATGATTCTAATGCTGCATCATCGGCTCTCATAAATTGCAGTTTACCATCTACTACTTTCATTTGTAGAGACGATAAAATATCATCATAACTTACTTTCTTTTTTTCACTTTTTGCTGAGGTTGTGATTAATTGCTTTCTTAATGCTGGTTGTTGATATTCCTTTGGTTGTGGTTTAATTCCAACTACCATTTTTTCTTCAAGTTCACTAATATTTAAATTCATAGTTCAAGATAAAAACAACTAATATTATTATTTTTATTATTTTCCTAAAATAATAATATGTTTTTATTATAAGATGCAAACATTTATTGAAAATAAAGGAGTTACTAAAACCATCATACATAATAATGGAAGTAAAGATGAAAATGAAATTAAATGGAAGGCAAATTATGATGGAGAAAAAGCAAATATTGATATTAACTTTTCAAAAAATTGTAAGAAAGATAAAGTTATGATTCAACTTAATAACACTGATTTAGCTAGTATTTTAGGAATGCGACCAAATCCAATTCCACTTGATCAGCGTCTTAAAAGTGATTTCCTTGAATTAGAATCAAATTCTGATTCTGATTCTGATTCTGATTCTGATTCTGAATTGGATTCAGATTTATTAGGAAAAATAGAAGACACAATAAATCCTATTGATTCTCAAATACTAGAAGATGATATTAGTAAATTATTACAAATAAAGACTATTAAACCAGAAGTTAAATCAAGTTATAAACCTCAACCATATTTATTTCGTGTTCAACTACCTGAATCTTCTATTAAACCAATACCTAAATACAGACCTAAATACAGACATAAACATATTACTTCTTCAAATTCTAAATCTGATTCTTCTATATTATCAACATCTGTTATAAAACCCAAAACTTCTTCAAAAGCAGAAACAATAACAGTATCAGATATGTTATTTGATCCTGCATTTGATTTAAGTGCTCCTCCTATTCAATTAAAAGAACCCACTCATATTCAATTACCAAATGTTTTATCTAGTTTAACACCTGAAAGTTTATTACCTAGTTCAATGTTAAATAAAACAACCCCATTTTTTATTCCAATTAAAGATAAAAAATCAAAGTCAACTCATAAAAAAGGGAAAAATAATAAAAAAAGTAATAAAAAAAGTAATAAAAAAAATGCTTATAAAACACCTGCACCAAAAACTTATCGTGTTCATTTAACTAGCAATAAAGGAACAAAAAAATCAAAATCAATTTCAAATACTGCTTTAGGTTTAGCAAAAAAACTAGGTATAATTTAAATCCAAGAAAGACAAAGAAGAATACAAAGAAGAAATCTTATAATTGATTCAATAACATATTTTCATTATCAGAAAAACTTCGTTCTCTCTTGAACTTGTTATATTTTATCACATTCTCTCTTTCCATTGTTGATAAATAATATTTGGATGCATAAATTAATTTACAAACAATATTATCCTCATATATGCATTCAATATGCAAATCAGGTATTTTTCTTAATTGCTTCACTAATTTTGAACAATCTAATAAAAATTGGTCATCATAATTTATTACAATAATACAATGATTTCTTATCTGTTTGCAGTTGCCTTGATAATCAAAAATATAATAGTAATGGTCGCAATTCAAATCTAAAGCCATTTCAGTAACATTTTTTTTAATCTCCGAAAGATTTGGATGCTTGATAATATCAATTGCTACTTCAATATTATACCCCATTGATATAGCTAAAGATTTTCCTTTACAATCTCTCATATTTTTATGTCATATAGCATAAAAATGTGGACAATATAAGTATAGATAATAATTTACTCAGATTTATTTTGATTTCTTAAAATTATAAAATTATAAAATTATAAAATTATTGTTATTTGAGAATTGAAATATAAATATAAATATTAATATTCAACATATAAATATATAAATGTCTTTTAGAAAATATGGT
>Ga0164297_10000967_pt1 | contig 32603 bp, 33 predicted proteins | sample GEODES058metaG_FD_113539 | JGI IMG/M metagenome (GOLD analysis project Ga0164297, IMG submission 113539) | Dystrophic lake water microbial communities from Trout Bog Lake, Wisconsin, USA - GEODES058 metaG | ecosystem: Environmental > Aquatic > Freshwater > Lake | place: USA: Trout Bog Lake... | reverse complement strand
GGGCTTTGATAAGCCAACCTGGTTAGTACGCTTGTATTGCGGCCTGGAAGATGCCGATGACCTGATAGCAGACATCGACCAAGCCCTGGTTCATCTCCGATAGATTAATTCTTGTTCTGGCCGTAATACATCGGTAGTCCGAAGTACTTCAAACGCTCCCATGGGAAATTCGCTGGGTCGATCTTTCGCCCCGGCGGGATCGCTATAAATTCATGGCTCACCAATTGCTTAATTGGGAACCGACGACGCATCTCCGCGATGATGCCACACAGAGCCTGGAGTTGAGCCTCGGGGTATCCATCCTTTCCATCATCCTTATTTACGAGCTCAATGCCGATAGAGTAATGGTTGACACTTGGTCTCCCCCCCGCATCTTTCGAGACTCCAGCATGCCAGGCTCGATCAAATGTTGAAACGTTCTGGACTATCGATCCATCCTTACCGATCGTAAAGTGAGCGCTAACCGGGTTTTCTTTCGTTCTCTGGAACACCTCAGTCGTTTTCTCTAATGAGTCAATTGCTGTGGAGTGAATGACAATCGTGTCAATGGGAGATCCAGCTTTCCGCTTATCGCAGTTTGGCGACTGAATCCATACGATTTTGAGATACCCCGGATCTCTCCAGTCGCTTGCTGCTGGCATCGGCGTTTTTGGGTCGGGCACATTGGGCACGATTGCTTGGCGTTGAACTGTAAAAGTCAGGCTTATCGCAAGTACGGCTGCGCTCAGAGATTCCAGCAGGTTGACCATTCGTCGTTTTTACCTCAAGGAGTTGATTCGGTTTGTGATGTGGGAACCATGTGATTTCGGCTAGAGTATGGGAATCTATGCGTCGCCTGCTAGCCGGTCTGCTCTTCATAACTTCACTTGCGTCGGCAGACGTTCACTATAAATTGACTCCCCAGCCGTCGGCAAAGACGATTACTGTCTCCGTAACAATTGATCATCCGAAATCGGCGGAAACATTTCGGATTCCAGCCTGGTGCCCGGGCTACTATCAGATTGCTCAGTATCAGAAGAAAATTTTTGATGTCAAAGCAACCGACAACAACGGCCGAACTCTTGGCATGGAAATTGTGGATCCCCGAACATGGCGAGTTTTTGGATCAGGGAGCGAGCAAGCCACTCTCAGTTATAAGGTTCTTGGCGATGATCCAGGACTGGGATTCTTTGCCGTCTATGTCAGCAAGGATAAAACCTTTGTCAACGGGGCAGCAGCATTCATGTATGCGGACGGCCATAACAGTGAGAAGGTCGATTTATCCATCGACAATCCTCCTCAATGGGATGTTGCCACCCCCATGTCTGGCACGGATGGAACTCATTTCACCGCCGAAAATTACGATGAATTTATTGATCACCCCATTCAACTGGGGGTATTCAAGAGGCGTTCATTTGCAATCGGCAAAATCCCATTTGAGGTGATTTTCGTTGCACCAGACAATGAACCTCACTGCGACATCAACGCCGAAACGGAGCAATTGCGCAAATTGAGTGAACCGGCACTCAAACTATTTGGTGGTGCGCAGTTCAAAAAGTATTTATATATCCTTCACTTGGAAATCGGAAGTTTCAATGGTGGACTTGAGCATCGAGCGTGCAACGTGCAAGCAATCGCCAACTCAGGTGAACTCAGACTTGATGACTTAGCCACGCACGAGTATTTTCACGCATGGAATGTCAAACAAATACGTCCACAAATTCTTGGTCCTTTTGATTACACGCGCCCCCAGCGAACAGCTAACCTTTGGTTTGCGGAGGGTGTTACCGACTACTATTCCAAATTGCATGCCTACCAATCGGGCCTCAAGTCAGATAGCTGGTTGTTGAATGATTTGGCTGGACAAATTCGCGGCTTACAAGGCGGGCAGACTCGCAAATCAAAGACCGTTGAGGACGCATCAAAGGGTTGCTGGGAAGCCGATGGATTCAGTATTGGTGATTTAAGCTTTTACACTAAGGGATTAGTGGCAGGATTCATATTTGATGCGGCAATAATCCAGGCAAGTAATGGCACCAAAACGTTGGATGACGTGATGAGGGCCCTCTATAAGAAAGGACATATTCCACAGCCAGGATATGGAGAAGACGAACTGAGGACTACCATCAACGAAATAGCTGGGCGCGATCTATCCGACCTTTACAACAGGATGATTCGATCTACAAGCGAGCTTCCATACGCTATTCTGCAGGGCATTGGGCTTAAACTAACAATCCCTGATTTGGTGTCCGACAATCAACCGCTCAATAGCCAAGCCGATTACTCTATCGAAATCGATCAAACGGCGACAGATCAAGCCAAACGGTATCTCAACGTCTGGTTACATCGTTTGAATAGCGTCGAATAGGATCGTGAAGATTGCGCCCAGTGCGATCGTCATGCTTCCATAAAGCAATACCGGCTGAAGAACCCCGGCTGCGGCCATGCTCACGGCTAAGACTGGGAGACACTTTCGCCGCAAATCCAACTGAACGACGCTTCGGATTTGATGAAGGAAAAACCTATACCCAAAGATCAAAATCGCTCCGCAGAGGAAGCAAAGACTTAGAAATCCCCAGCTCATCAAGAATTCAAACCATTCAAATGCATTGATTGCTCTCAAGTCCCGACCAAACAAGAGTAAGCCAACTGGAGTCCAAGAAAAGCCAAAACGGAGCAGCTGAACAAGAGCAGTTGGCCATGCAATACATACCGAAATCATCGGCCACCTAAATCGGCGTTCTCCGATAACCCAGGCTGACGTTAATCCAAAGAGTGCTGTTCCAAAATCAATTTTCCACCATGGACTTCCCAAGGCTAACCAAGTCAACATGCCCATTAGCCAAATCCTGACAATCCACTGCGGCTTTGTACCAATGCCTTCAACACTAAGCACCACCCCCGTCACAGACCCAATCCAAGCGGCAAATGCAACTGGAGAAACGTCCCAGACTCGACCACCGAAAACTGGGCTAGTAAAACTCCAAATTGGATCGATGAGACTTAAAGTCAATGCAGAAACAAGAAAAACGCCAACAAGTGGATGGGTTCTTGGAAAGTACTTCAAAACCTTCCAAGAGATTAATTCCGCACCGGAAGCCAAAACGAGGATGCTGAGAAACAACCAAATTGACCAAGCAGCCATACCGACGACCTGCTCAATCTGACCCGCAACTACAACTGATGCAGGGGATAGCAAGATCACTCTTAGCAAAGTGGGAAGAACTCGACTGGACCTTTCATTGGAAACCAACCAAACACCCCATCCTGCCAATCCTCCAGCAATCAGCATCCATCCCAAACTGAACCAAGACCCTGTCGTATGTCCTTGCTCTAAAAACCGATTTGGCGCAGGGTAGCTCTTCTGATCGACTCTTTGCCATTGGAATCGATCTGGATGCGCGACGAGGGATACAATGTTAGCCGCTTTGATTAATCCTGGGACCGGAACTTGGACTTGAAAGGGGACTACTGCATTTTCTGGAAGTGTCGGATGTAACAAAGGCTTGCTTCGCTTCTGATGTGGCCATTGTGCCCCTCTTAACCAAAATCGCGTCCATGGACTATCAATAACAGGTGGGTACTCCACAACAAGAATCCGGCTTGAGGTCAACCCTTCAAGACGATCAACATCTTCCCAGCCAGCAACTTCTCCCACCATTAAGCTGCCTTTTGGCCATTCATCCTCCATGAAGTACGGATGAACCTTTCCTGATTCATCACTCATCGAAAGGAGAAGAGCGTTGTTACTTGCACCACCCTTTCCATTCAATAACAAATCCGTCCTGATGTTATCAAGAAGCTCATTACGAACTCGAAAGAAGCCTTTCTGTCGAATCGCAGGAATGTTGGTTGCCTGATAGAAAAGCGAGTTACCAGCCCAGTTCGCCCCTGTTGCCACCGAAACAAGTTGTCCTCCTTGTGTGTTTTGAGTGGTTGGTGGCCAAAGCACCCAATTGGGATGCCAGTAGCTATCTGGTTGGACATTCGGCCCCGCCAGGGCAGGCTGAATCAGCAATAGCACTGGATTATCGTGGATGCGACCAACAGCAGCAAATGTATTTGCTGCGATCCACAGCCAAATCAGAATGGCAATTAGCCCTTTCATTGCATGTCAATCGCTCTCATTACGCAATCCACCATAACGAACCATAAAAGTTCTAGCAGGATGCGTCTGGTCCGACTATCCCTTACGCTGCAAAAGGTAAATTGGATTCCGACTTTCGAGTCGTCGATCAATGAGCATCTACGTTGGTTTGGATTGTGGGGGATCCTCTAGCCGAGTCTTGGCGGTGGATGAGTCGGGAAATATCGTATTCCAAGGTCAATCTGGGGCTGCGAATCTCGTTTCGACACCTGATCAGAGACTACGAAGGAATTTGCAGCATGCCACTCGGGGATGTGCATCAGCAAACTTTGTCTGTGGATGTTTTGCTGGCCTCGTAAGCGACGAAACTCGAACCAAAGGCGAGGACCTTCTCAAGCAGATGTTCCCTGGTTCTACTGTGCGAGCCGAACCAGACTACACCGCTGCGTTTTACTCCTCCCCCCAAGATACTGACATCTGTGTAATCGCTGGAACCGGCTCACTCGTATGTTCCAAAGGGCTAGACGGCCGGATGACCAAAAGTGGTGGCAGAGGCTACGTATTAGGGGATTTCGGCTCCGGGTTCCATTATGGACGTGATGCCCTGGTTCATTATTTGGACCATCCCAAAACATGCTCTTCGAATTTGCGCCATGCCGTCCATGACTTATTTGGCACAGACCAAGAGGGCCAAATCATTGCAGCGGTCTATGCATCTGGACCGCCGCAAATTCTGGCTCGCCTCGCCAAAGTTTTAGGCACCGATGCAAAGGATGGAGAGGTATATGCACTCCAAAGTATCAACCGCAACGGTTCCGCTTTGGTAGACGTCGTATGTGAACATGTCCACCGCTATCTCAAGCCCGCGCAAACACTCAATATCAGCTTGGCTGGTGGCATCTGGAAAGCATCCCCAATTTACAAAGATCGGTTTCAAGAACTGCTTATCGCTCGATACCCCGAACGGCAAGTGATTGTTCATCGATTGACAAAACCCCCTCTCTATGGAGCGGTGGAACTAGCAAAGGAGCTTGGAATTGGCAACTGAATCGCGTAATCCACGATCACTTGGACTCGACAAGATGTCGGCCAGAGAAATTGTAGCCCTCATGAATCGAGAGGAGGAGGCCGTTTTGAAGGCAATGCACGCAGCAGAAGCGGCATTGGCGACAGCTGCAGAAAAGGCAGCTGAAGCTTTTCAGAATGGTGGACGAATCATCTACGTAGGGGCTGGCACAAGTGGCAGAACAGCCGCAGCAGATTCAGCCGAAATGCCTCCCACGTTCGGGATCGACTCCGACCGGTTCGTGGCAATCGTAGCTGGTGGAACAACCGCAAAAGATCGAGCAATTGAAGATGCAGAAGATGATATCCATGCCAGTATCACCGCTCTGAACGAAATGTCGGTCAATCGGAAAGATATAGTTATCGGAATCGCGGCAAGTGGAAGTACTCCTTTCGTGCTCTCTGCCATCAATCATGCGCGCCAAAAAGGGATTTGGACTTGCGGCATCGCCAACAATCGAGGGGCCAAGCTCCTTCAACTCGCCGATCACGCCATCTTGCTGGATACCGGACCCGAGGTTCTGACCGGTTCTACACGATTAAAGGCTGGAACTTCTCAAAAGCTGGCCCTCAATAGAATCAGCACCAGTGCGATGGTTCTAAGTGGCAAGGTTATTGAAAATCTTATGGTGGACGTGAAAGCAAAAAACCAGAAGCTCAAAGAACGTTGTGCTCGGATCGTATGTGAATTGACCTCTGCTACCCGTGACGAAGCTTGGGATCTTCTAGAAACCCATCATTGGAACATTAGAGAAGTTATCGAGCATTTCCCTGAATCTGAATCAGTCCCTGCCACAGTGTAAGGGATTGGGATGAGAGACTAGGGTTGAAACCAACCGTTGGCGAACTGTGAGAAGTTCAACTATACGTGCGCGACCGCTCTCCAGCGTGGCTGACCAATCTTCCCTTTCTATCTGTTCTGACAATCAATTTCGCCCCGAACTGGAGTCAGCCAGGCTCAACTTCCGTACAATAATGCAATCATGCGAATTCGAGCATTCCTTTCTTGCCTACTTTTGGCTGTCGCAGTAGCAGCCCAGGCCCAGTTCCCAACCGGCTTTACCCCTCCTCCCCAACGGTACAACCCAGGATTGTTGATGAATCCAGACGTCCAGAAAGAGTTGCACCTAAGCCCAGAGGTTGGACAGAAGACCATGAACATCATGATGCAAGTTGGCATGAAAATGGCCCCCGCGATGATGGGCATGTTCACCGGTAAGAAGATGTCCAAAGCCGAAGAAACAAAGATGGAAAAGGACATCCTGGAAGCCAACAGCCAGATGCAGGAACAAACGATCAAACTTTTGAATCCAGCCCAGAAGAAGCGTTTGCACGAAATCACCCTTCAGCAACAGGGTGCAAACGCTTTTACAGATCCAGTTCTTTGTAAAGAAGTTGGCCTATCGGCAGGTCAGATGTCTAAGCTTCACTCAGTGCTCGCATCAATTTCTCAGAAGTCGATGAAGGCTATGGGAGACATGAATATCATGGGTGGAGGTCAACAGCCCGACATGGCAAAGCTGCAGAGCATGCAGAAGCGTGCTATCTCGGCCCAGAAACAACAGAAGGCAGAATCTGAGTCTGCCATCAACACCATCCTAACGCCAGCTCAAAAGGCCAAGTTCAAGGTCATGCAAGGAAAACCCTTCACTCTAAAAGGCACGATGGGCATGGGTGGCATGTACGGCGGAATGTAGGGACGTTGAGTTGTAAAGAACAGGTCAATGGGTCAATGAGACCTGTTCTTTACAATTCTAGAAACCCTCATCTTCGTTGAACTGAGTCTCTATTTTGGGTAACTTCCTTTCAGCCCAAGTTCGGTACTCCTCATCCGAAAGCACCATTCGCATCCTGCGGTTGCATGCCTCTGGTTCAAGTGGACTCTGGTGCAGCCACAAATAACTCGCCAGGAGGCTTGGTTATTTCCTCAGGAGAGGCTTGGCCCAATGCAAGAGCAATTTCGTATTGTCCTTCCTGGTCAATTCATTCACGATGTCCTGATAGCTTTGCCAATCGACAGGCACCAGTTGAGCTAGTAAGCGCAACTCTCCCTTGTCAAGCTCTGGATCTGAATATGCCATCTCAAGCCTTCGCTAGGGTGCTCTTTCAACGACAAACGAAAGGCGATTAACTTGATGAGAACGAAAGATTTCTGAATCCGTCAGGCATATCCCAAACCGATCGCTTGAGTGTTGAAACTTCGGGGCCCGCCGCGGAACTCCCTGCAAATTGTAGAATCTCCAGTAGCTCAGGCGGAGCAGGCGGAGCAGTCCAATCTCCAAACTCACGCCCCAAGAAGCCCGTATCAACCTTTCCTTCTAAGAAGTCAGGATGGCTGAGGACATCAAGCAAATAACCGATATTGGTCTTGACACCCAAAACATGAAAGTCCTGCAAGGCTGATTTCAGCCGGGCTACCGCCACCTGACGAGTCTCACCATGAACGATAACCTTCGCGATGAGAGAATCGTAAAAGCGCGTAACCTCACTTCCCAAATCGAAACCAGTGTCTATCCGAACTCCTGGGCCAGTTGGAACGGCCCAACCAAAAATCTTACCGATGGATGGGCTAAATCCTTTAGCTGGATCCTCGGCTACGATTCTCGCCTCAATCGAATGCCCACTGATAGCACCTCGATCCCCCACGATGAATCGGTCATCAAGCTCAATGGGCTCGCCTGAAGCGATCCTAAGTTGCCACTGCACCAGGTCAAGTGACGTAATGGCCTCAGTAACAGGATGCTCTACTTGTAGCCGGGTATTTACCTCAAGGAAGTAGAACTTCCCTGCCGCCTCATCGACCATAAATTCGACCGTTCCAGCCCCGACATAGCCAGCAGACCGAACTAATTTCCGGACGGCATCCGCCATTTCATTCCACATCCAGGGGTTCTGAACGATGTAAGGAGATGGAGTCTCTTCCACGAGTTTTTGATGCCGCCGCTGCAATGAGCACTCTCGTTCGAATAGGCATGCAACGTTGCCATGGCTATCAGCCAAAACTTGAACTTCTACATGGCGTGGTCGATCCACCAACTTTTCGACCATCATTGCTCCGTCACCAAACGAATTTAGGGCTTCATCTGAAGCCGTTTTGAGTTCATCTAGAAAGACTTCAGGATCTCGGACGATTCTCATCCCCCGTCCGCCGCCCCCAGCACTTGCCTTGAGCATGACAGGGTAACCAATCTCATCAGCGGCCAACCGCAGAATCTCGTCACTTGCTCCAAACTCGAAGCATCCCGGCACAATGGGAACTCCAATTTTAGTGGCCAATGTCTTTGCATCGGACTTGGTACCTAACTTTCTCATTGCCGAAGCTGGTGGACCAACAAAGATCAATCCATGTAATTGACAAGCTTCGCTAAACTCCGCACGTTCACTTAGGAAACCGTACCCCGGATGAATGGCATCTGCCCCACATCGAAGAGCAGTTTCAATGATCCGTCCAATGTTCAAATAACTCTCGGAAGGCGCTGAACCACCAATGTCATAGGCTTCGTCAGCTAGTTGAGTGTGTATAGCACCACGATCAGCCTCGCTGAACACGGAAACCGTTCTTACACCCAATTCTCTCGCGCCTCGAATAACACGAACCGCAATCTCTCCCCGATTGGCGATCAACAGTTTCTGAATCATGGATTGGCCTTGAAGTTTGGAGACCTTTTGTCGAGAAACGCCTTGACTCCTTCCTTCCCTTCGTCACCAGCTCGAGCTGAAGCCAGAACAGTGGCTGACTCTTCTGGAGTCAATAGCGCTCCTTGGGCGATTCTCTTCGATTCAGCCACTGCCAATGGACCAGCACTGAGGATCAGTTTGATTTTTGCCATCACTGCATCATCCAAATCCTCAGATCGAACTACATCGTGGACAAGCCCAATTCTCAGGGCCTTCTCGGCTCGAAACATTTCACCAGTTGTGAACAAAGCTCGGGCATGACCGGCGCCAATTTTCTGAATCACAAACGGAGAAATTGTTGCCGGTACCAGTCCCAAGCGGACCTCGCTAAATGCGAACGACGCATCCTCGCTTGCAATGGCCACATCCGCTGCAGCAACCAACCCACAACCTCCTCCAAAGGCTGCACCTCGAATCTTTGCAATGACCACGGCCTGACTCTTCGTTATTGCTTGAAATAGGCACGCGAGCCGGTAAGCATCCTGGTAATTCTGCTCCTCGGTGTAGCTGGATGCTTTTCGCATCCAATTGAGATCTCCACCCGCACAGAATGCTCCACCATTACCCGCTAGGACAACGACTCGAACTGTAGAGTCCAGGTTGGAAAAAGTTTGATAAAGTGCTTCAATCAGTTCATCATTGAAGGCGTTGCGCACTTCGGGACGATCCAAGGTGACGTACAAGACCGATCCCACTGTCTCGACATTGAGCATATTTCGGAGTATGGCAGAATCACTCCACCAAGCTTTCACATGTTGATTCCGAATAGAATTGAGCATCTGATCTGCTGACATGATCGTAACAGAAAGCTACAAAATAACGCGTATCGAGCTGGCTCGATTGGCAAGCCTTGAATACCTCCGCTCGTTTTGGTGGTTTGTCATTGCAGTTCCACTCTTCGGCGTTGTATCCATGATTTTTGGTGACGGACCGATGAAGATGATCGGTATGATGGCGATCCTTTGGCCATTCTCGATTCCTGCCCGGTCAGTGGTTTCTACTGGTAAATCGAGCCGGCTGTTCTCCCAAGGATGTCATGTTGAAGCTGATCCTGAGAATGTGGTCTTCATTGGCGACTACAACGGCGGTAAAAGGCTTCGATACATCCTGGAAACTTGGAGAATCAAAGAGGCGAAGCAGGTTGGAGAGCTGATCCTGCTTAGAACAAGGATTCCAGGATTCCTCCCAATTCGTGCAGATTCATTCCACAGCGACGCTGATCGAGAAGCATTTTTGGCTCTCGTGAAGGATGCTGTTGCCGCCAGGCTCGACGACATAAATACAAACGATTCAGACGCAAAATAGCTTGCTTTGAATTTGCCACGCGCGAATCGGGCTTCATACATAGGCTAAAGGCCTAGCTTCATTGAATTGAAATAGGCTCTGTCTCAAAAGCGGAGCGATTGAGACAGAGCCGATATCTCACTGACCGTCGAGTTGCTTCAACAGTGGGATATCTTCATTCACCCACGGCTGTGGCTTGGCGTTCTTTAAATAAACATCCAAAAAGTGCCTGACTCTATGGGCGTAATCCAGCTGATTGGCTCGCTTGACCAGACCATGGTTTTCTCCTGCGTAAACAAGCATCACCGCATTCTTCCCCATTCGTCTGAGCGTGTTGTAAAGATACTGCCCTTGGTGCCAGTCAACTGCGCCATCTTGATCTCCAAATGTGATCAGAATAGGAGAAGTTCGTTTGGCTGATTGCCACACGGGAGAATTCTCAAAATAGACTTTGGGGTCTTCCCAGAATGGGACCTCCATACGGCCTTGACCTGTTTCAAACAACTGCTGGTCCGTGACTCCCGAGTTCCAATAGTAGCTGTTGTACATACTTGTCAACTCAGTCAAAGGAGCTCCAGCGACACCGACTGCAAAAGCCTTGCTCACAGTTGTAACATAGGCAGTTTGGTAAGCACCCCAGCTATGCCCCATTAGCCCAATCTTTGTGCTATCCACACCGACTCTTTTGGCCAAAACCGCCTCCACTGCTGGTTCCAAACAATCGACTGCAGATTTGCCCGGGTTTCGTGGTTTATAGACGATGTCAGGCATGAACACGAAATATCCGTTCTGCGACAAAACCTGGACGTTGTAGGCACTCCAATCTACCGGTCCGGAATAGCTATGGAGATTGTTGCTTAGCTTCTCATAGATGTAGGTCACCATTGGATATTGACGTCCCTTCATATAGTCAGCTGGGTACACCAGAGTTCCATGCAGCTCAACCCCCCATCGATTCTTATAGGTGATGAGCTCGCTCTTTCCCCATGAGAACTGGGCCTGCTGAGGATTCGTCTTGCTCTCTGGCTTACTCTGAGCCATCTCAGTATTCGTCAGATAGATGTTCGGCGATTTGTCGAAATCTGCAAGCGTGAACAACATTCGGTCCACATTCTTGGCCTTTGTTAACCCTGAGAATCGGAAGTTATCCAAAACCAAAACATGGCCCTTCCCCTTGGCATCGACTTTGTAGAAGCCGGAGGCTTTGGTTCGATCATCCAAAATGGAGAAGTAGAAAGGCTCTTGGATACTTAATCCATCCTCTTTGGTCTCTGGCTCTAGGAGGCGATGAATTTGCTTATCTTTTCGTCCATTAGTGAGTTCAGTGATTGAATTCGTTCCTGTGCGAACCAAATAACTGTCGTATTGATCTTCCACGATAAATCCATCATCATTGGCCAACCAGGTTGGACTGCCAACAGGTGGCTTCTCTGGGAGTGTAAGGTCAAGTTCTACATCTTCAAATGGAACTTTCACAGACTCCGTGAGATTGGTTTTCTTCTCCGCTTGAATGTCATATAACCACCAATTCTTCCGATCGAAATAGGCCAGATACTTCCCTTTTCGACTTGGAACCGGAACCCATTGGCTCTTTTCGATAACCTTTGTTCGAATCCCTGATTGGGTGTCTACTAAGTAGACATCGTGATAAGAAATGCCATTTGTGATCGGCGATTGGTAAGGATTAGGGTCAATCAACATCGCCCGACCAAAGCCTGAAAGTAAGAATGCCGTTTGATCTTTGCCATCCGAAATGATTTTAAAGTCATTCGACTTGGGGTGCCAAACGGCCAAAGAGGTTTTCAGCTTGTCCCTTCCAGCTTGGCGTTTCTGCTGAGGGATAACGCGAATTGCTTTGGTGCTCCAAATCTCCACCCCTGGCTTGTCCTCTGGTTTGCCTGATGGTTTCACTTTATCCTTCCAATCCGACAGACCCATGGCCAATGCAGTGCCATCCTCATTGAGCACAAAACCACCAAATTCGGCAATACGCTTACCCTTGGGGAAATTCGGCTGTTGGTTTGGGTCGAAGACTGCGACAGATGGTCGAGGCTTTCTGAGATCCGATACCACCATTGCCACATTGCCGACTCCATCCTTCTTATCGTCGGCTTTACCGATCAAGAAAGCCAAGACGTCTGCTTTTCCTGCCCAACCCAAGCTGTTGATTTCATCCTTGCCCCAAACGACAGTCCGCAACACATTCGAATTGGGATCTAGAAGCTGGACGCCTCGTTGTCCGCTGTCGCTTTGAATTGAGAAAGCAATCAAATCTCCTTTATCATTGGCAGTTGCAGTGACCACATTTCCGATACTCAGTGATTCACCAGTCTGCAGATTGACTACGACCGTGTCACTACCTCCATCCACTTTGGATGGCCCTCGAAAGCATGCCAGTAGCAGGTAATGGCTGCCTTTTAGGAATTTGAAACTCTGAATTGCCTCATAAGTTATCTCTGCGCCAGTTGAGAGATTCTTGAGACCGAACTTAGTAAGGATGGGCTTCTTCTCTTCCTTGAGCTTATCGGCAATTGCTTTCGGAACTCCAATGAGATAACCGCACCACTTAGAATCATCGGAGAACACCGCTTCAGATCCACTGGGAATTTCTGCCTTCTCAGGTCCATCACTATTCTTGATGATCAGGCGAGAATCCTCGTCTACGCGCGGCAATTCATAACTTAGCCACCGACCATCTCCGCTGATTTGCTGATTGACCAGCATCTCCCATTGACCATAGTCTTCTGGCTTGAGGGTTCGCTTAACCTGGGCAGACACTGAACAAATGGTTCCGGCTATTACGAACAATGAAATTAATCTTCGATGTGTTGGCGACATAGTGGCTTGGTTACGCTACCATATCGCAGAACTATCGGCAAGTAAAGACTCCCGTCAGAGCTTGTTGAGCTAACCGATCTTGTATGACATCTAAGTTTTTAGCCTTATTCCTTGTTGCCGGCTTTGCTTTGGCTACGGCAATCTCTCCAGCCCAAGGCTTGCCACCCGGGATGGATGAAATGCCCCGTCCAGGAGCAATGCGGAAATACGCCGATGTTATTTCGAAAGAAGCCGTATCCCAATCTGGAATGTTCAAGGTTCACCGGATCGAAGACCGAGTCCTCTTTGAAATCCCAGTCAACTTGATCGGCCGCGAACTTCTTTGGCAAACAGAAGTCGCCGAGCTGCCCCAGAATGTCGGCTACCCTGGTTCGGGTGCTGGGACCCGAGTCATTCGCTTTACTCGTCGGAAAAACAAGCTCTTCATGCGGAATGTCGACTACGCCATGCGAACATCTGCAGAAGGAGCAAGAAAGGTCGGAATTGAGTCGAACTCGATTGAGCCGATCCTCATGTCGTTCGAAGTGCTCACCGAGAACGGGGATAAAGCCGTCGTTATCGATGTCACAAATCTCTTTACCAGCGATCCACAAGATTTTTCCGTTCGAGGCGCCATCGGCACAGGCGGTGCAGATCCATCTCGATCGTACATCGATCGGGTTAAGGCGTTTAAGGATAACATCGAAGTTCGGAGCTTCCTGACTTTCAGCGCAGGTATGTCCAGCTTTGGACTATTTGGGCCTACTCAACCAAATTCTTCCAGTTCCATCAGCGCAACGATCCATTACAGCATCGTGCTCCTGCCAGAAACTCCCATGATGGGACGATTGAAGGACAGCCGTATCGGCTATTTTACGAACGGATTTACGGAGTACGGTAACTCACAAAATCGTCCGACGCCCCGAGAATATATCAACCGATTTCGATTGGAGAAGAAATTCCCCAACCAGGAAGTCTCCGATCCAGTAAAGCCAATTGTCTTCTATTTAAGTCGAGAAGTCCCCGAAAAATGGCGCCCTTATCTCAAACAAGGGGTTGAAGATTGGAACAGGACATTTGAGAAGGCGGGTTTCAGCAATGCCGTTCATTGCCTTGATGCTCCATCAAAAGACGATGATCCCAATTGGGATCCAGAAGATGTTCGGTATTCGGTCATTAGATGGGTTTCATCGACAGTTCAAAACGCAATGGGACCATCGGTTCAAGACCCTCGTAGTGCCGAGACCCTCTCAGCCCACATTATCGTTTGGGACAATGTGGTTCAGCTTGCCGAGGACTGGTATTTCACTCAAACTGCAGCCATTGATCCTTCCGCCCGTCATCTTCCTTTCAGTGACGAGAAGATGGGGACTTTGCTTCGATATATCGTTAGCCACGAAGTCGGACATACCCTTGGTCTAGAGCACAACTTCAAAGCGAGCGCTAGCTACTCTATCTCCCAGCTTCGAGATCCTAAATTCACTTCTGAGCACGGAGTAGCCTCTTCAATCATGAGCTACTCTCGGTTTAACTATGTTGCTCAGCCTGAAGATCACGTCAAGAACTTCATCGGCATGATTGGTCCCTACGACTATTTTGCGATTCATTACGGATACGCACCAATTCCAGGCGCGAAGACTCCTGACGATGAAAAAAGCACCTTGGACCATTGGTTGGCGGCACAAGTAACTAACCCTTGGCTTCGCTTTGGAAACTATCGCTATCCTCAGGACCCTACTACAGTGAGCGAGAGAATCGGCGATGATCCCATTGAGGGTGCCCGACTGGGTCTCAAGAACATAGATAGGATTATGAGCGCCTATCTCTATGATTCCGGAACCAAATATGGCGAGGATTACACCCGGCTGAATTCTCTTTATTCAGCCCTAAGAGGACAACGGCTCACTGAGCTGATTCATGTTTCTGAACTCATTGCCGGTGTCGTTGAAACGGACTACCACGCTGGACGAGGAGGCGATGTTTTCGCACCTGTTAGCAAGAAACAGCAGGCCAAAGCGGTTCAATTCCTTTTGGATAACGCATTCCACATGGATCCGATCATGTTCCCCGCACGAGTTCTTAACAAAATTGAACCGGAAGGGGTCACGTATAGTGTTGCTCTGGATCAGACCTTGTTTCTCAATATCTTGTTGAGCTCGAGCCAAATCAGACGAATGCTCGATAATGAAGCCCTGAACGGCTCAGAGGCGTATCGCGTTTCAGACTTGGTTCAAGATATCACGAGGGGCCTTTGGTCCGAGTTAGACAACACCAAACCGGCCATCGACATCTATCGACGAAACGTACAAAGAACCTATTTAGATCTTTGTGACACCAAGTTGAACGGCAACCAGAAAGATGAGTTAAGGATCTATTTGCGATCAAGCTTGGAAGGACTCCTGCCGAAGCTGGATCGGGCATTAAAGAATAGTTCTGATTGGGTCACTCGATTGCACATCAAGGACTGCCGACATCAGGTAGAGCTGATTCTTGCCGGCAAGACCAATCGCCCTTCAGGCGGTGGATTCCAGAGTTTCAATCCATTCGGTTTGAGCAATGATCCCAAGAAATGCGAACTTTTCCCGATGATTCCCAAGCTGAATGGGCAGTTGCCAGCTTTGAAGGGGCATCAATTGGCAGGTACGGAGTAACCTTTAGATATGCCTCTGAAGGTCCTTCGTGCTGCTGCCTTCGATCCTGAATCGAATAGTCCATTAACGATCAATGCCCCACTGGTTGCAGATTGGTTGGTCAGGTTCCTCAAGGATGAATGCATTCGAAGAAGAGGAGTCAGAAAGGCAGTTTTGGGATTATCTGGAGGGGTCGATTCTGCAGTGGTCGCTTACCTTTGCGCCAGAGCATTTGGGCCAGAGAATGTTTATGCGTTCCGAATGCCCTACAAGATTTCTTCTCAAGAGAGTGTAGATCATGCCAATTTGGTCGTGGAAGACCTTGGTATCCAAGCCCGAACGATTGAGATCACACCCATGGTTGACGGCTACTTGGGCAACCATGAACCAGATATTTCACCCAGCAGATTGGGGAACGTCTGTGCTCGAACACGAATGATCGTGATTTTCGATCAGAGTGCAAAAGTGGGTGGACTTCCCATTGGAACCGGGAACAAAAGCGAACGATTATTCGGATATTACACATGGCATGCCGATGACTCTCCTCCTATCAACCCAATCGGTGACTTGTTCAAGAGTCAGGTTTGGGAATTGGCGAAGGAGTTGGGTGTCCCCAAAGAGATCATCCACAAGCCCGCATCAGCAGACTTGATTAAAGGTCAAACCGACGAATCTGACTTTGGAATCACGTACGAAAAGGCAGATCGAATTCTTCACTTCATGACTCAGGGATATACAAAGCAGAAATTGGTGGAGATGGGCTTCGAGGCATCGGAGGTCGAATTGGTTTGGAAACGAGTGGACTCGACGCATTGGAAGAGACGTCTACCCACGGTCGCCATGCTGAGTTCAACAGCTATCGGTGAGTATTATTTGCGTCCAGTCGACTTTTGATTGGGAAAACGTTGATAGATTTAAGGCGAGTTTCAATATTTCTTAGGTCTTATGGACGATTACTGCATCCCAACTGGGCCCCATCTCGTTTCCAGCAATAAGGATCAGCCAAAAGCTTATCCACCAAGGACGCAGCAGAATGTCAACCACATCACGAAATGTCTTCTTATCGATTCTCGGCCTTATCGTAGGATTCGTAGTCCTAAAATGGGTCGTTCACACTGTCATCGGAATTCTAGTTGGCTTAATTCCGCTCGCATTGGTCGGAGGTGGAATCTACTTCACCTATCAATATTACGGCCGAAAAGCATTAACTGGCGGACGACGAACGCTCCTTTAACCCTCGACGCTCTACTCTGCGCGGGGATCAACTGGCAACCGGGAGACAGTAATTGATCTCTCTTCTGGTTGCCCAAGTTGTTCTCACCCAATCGAGGATCATCGCCAGGGATGCCTATGGGATTCCACTAATACGGGCTGCTACTTCGTCATCCGCTTTTTTCCAACAGGGCTATGCAGCGGCCACCGATAGACTTTGGCAGATGGAACTTAGCCGACGTTTGGCACAGGGACGTCTCGCAGAAGTTCTTGGTCCCTCCTATGCCGCCTCTGATCGGGAAGTCCTGAAATCTCGGTATTCGGATTCAGAGTTCAAACAGCAATTTGGGCATCTAAGTAGCGACACACGAACGGCAATCCAATCTTACGTCGATGGTATTAACGCCAGAATCGATGATCTCAACGAAAAGAATCTTCCTGATGGGTTTAGAACGGCTGGCTTTCGCCCAACACATTGGGATTTGCTGGATTCTGTTGCGATAACCGTTCACTTTCTTCAGATCTTCGGGCGAGGTGGTGCTGGAGAATTGCGGTCCCTCGCCGTCCTCTCATATCTTAAGGGCCAAAAAGCGATCGGTAGTCGTTTTTTGGACGTCATGGATGATTTGGCTTGGCAGAACGATCCGAGTGCTATTCCCACCGTTCAACCTAACGATGATCCTCTGGCCAAGACGCATTACAAATTCCCACAACTGACTCGGGCCATAACTGAACATCACTTAAAACAAATTCCGATTCCAAACTTCTTTGAGCTACTTTCGGCAATTAGAACAGCCGAGCGATCCGAGTCCACTCGAGTAGCTGAGAACCTCAAGGTCCCTTTTCGTTCAGGAAGTTATTGCGTCGTCGTTGCTCCCAAACGCTCCTCCAATCGTGCGGCAATGCTTTTGGCGGGGCCACAACTAGGTTTGAAGGCCCCGAGCATCGTCCATGAAGTTTCAATGTCGGCACCTGGGATACATGCAACAGGTATGGATATCCCCGGCATTCCTGGAGTGATTATCGGACACACCGACCAATTCGCTTGGAGTATCACGACAGGTGCAGCCGATACGGATGACATCTTCGTCTACAAAAAGAATCCGTTAAGTGATGAAGTGGGCCAACCTGCCGGGAAAGTCCAGACGATACCGTTCTCGCTCAAAATCAAGGGCCAACCGGACCAGATAGTTTTGCAACGCCGAACAGTAGACGGTCCAGTGGTGTTGGAGAGCAATACGACAGGCTCGATATTCGCTAAGCGCTCGGCGTCTTGGATGCATGAAATGGATACCCTGGATGCGTGGGACAAGTTGTGGAGAGCCCAAAATGCTTCGGGTGCTCTGAAAGCGGTTCAACAAGCAAGTCTAAACTTCAATTTCTTCGTGGCAGATCGCCTTGGAAATATCGGTTGGCATTTCTTGGGACTGGTTCCCAAACGATCTAGTTTGGTTGATCCGAGATTCCCGACGCCTGCAAATTCGGATAGCCGATGGACTGGATTCTTAACTCCTGAAGAGATGCCCCACGTGACAAATCCTATATCGGGTGTTCTTGTAAATTGGAACAACAAACCCGCAGAATGGTGGCCCAATTTGGACACACCTACCTGGGGCAAAATCTTTGAGAATCGACTAATTACCGATCAACTGAATTCAGCGAAATTTACCTGGGAGCAAATTCAAGGCATCCCAGCTCATATAGCACTTGGCGACGAAACTTGGCCGTACTTCAAGCCATATCTAAAAGGGACAGAGCTAGAGACATTCGATGGAAGAATGACTAACGGTTCGCCCCAAGCCGCCCTTTATCGAACCTTCTTGGATGAGCTAAGGACAGCCCTGTTTGCTCACGTGACCGGTAGTTTTTTGACACCGGAATACTTTAAATTGATCCTCCAACCATCAGTTATCCTCAAAGCCCTAGAAGGCAAGACGAAGTTTGATTACTTAGCTGGACGGGAAGCCAGCGTGCTGGTTGGACAGGCAGTTATCAAGGCAAAATCACAAAATCGGATCCCTTTCCGAGCAAGTACCTTCAAGACATTTGATGCTGATCCCATTCTCTATTCGAATCGCGGCACAACAATACAACTTACGGAACTTAGCAAGGATAAGATCAGAGCAGTCGATGTTTTGCCGCCGGGAGAATCCGAAGAAGGCCCTCATAGGAATGACCAATCAGCACTGGCTCGTGGTTGGCAGTACAAGGTTATGGCGCCGATAATCCACTAATATCCAGGTGCGAAAGCGAAAACATGCCTCTCTAGTGAACTAACATTGCGAGCATCAACTGTGAGCTCTCAACGCACTAGTTGGGCGATGAAATGGCTTTGGAATTGGAAACCGAATCTTGACCTGAAAGCAAAACCCTATCGAACTAAAACCCAGGATGTTTGGCTGTACCTCAAGGAGAGAAACGACAGAGTCAAGCATTGATGAGCTCAGGCAGAATATCCTCTAGGAATGAGTGATTTGGTTGGCAGATGGGACCTGTTGGTCACCGAGAACAGTGGAGTATTTCCTTCTTGGGTTGAACTTTTGGAAGAAGGTGGACAGTTTGTTGGGAGGGTGGGAAGCGCTCGACCAATTCAAACGATTTCCCTCAATGGTGATGCAGTTACGTTTTCTTTGCCGCCCCAATACGAAGGACGTAAAGACAATTTGACATTCCATGGCACTCTGGAAGAAGGAATTCTCCGAGGCACAACAACCTTGGATGATGGCACTCCTACTACTTGGGAAGGTCGACCGGCTCCCGCACTTCCCTATTATCAGCCAACTTTTGGTGAGCCAATTGAGCTCATTCAGACAAACCTCGACAATTGGAACCTTCGAAGTCCAGATTGGGTGAACAACTGGTCCATCGTTGATGGAGCCCTCGTCAATTCAGCCGCAGGATCAGATCTGATTACTCTCGACCGCTTCTCTGACTTTAAGTTAATTGCCGAATACAGCTACCCGAAAGACAGTAATAGTGGAATCTACCTCCGAGGTCGTTACGAGGTGCAGATCCTCGATGATTACGAGGGCACACCCAACGGAGTCGGTAATAGTGCTGCGATTTATGGCTTTATCGCTCCCAGTGTGAACTCGATTCATCCTTTCGGCGAGTGGAATACGGCCGAGATCACATTGATTGGTAGATTCGTAACGATCGTTTTGAACGGTACTACTGTTATTGATAATCAGGAGATTCCAGGAATTACAGGCGGAGCGCTTGATAGCTCTGAGGGCGAACCCGGACGTATCTTTGTTCAGGGTGACCACGGCCCAGTTACTTTCCGACGGTTAACGATCTACCCAGCTCGCTCCTAGGATTCAGAGCCATAGCCTTTCCCTGTCAATGTCGAAAGCTTGATGGGGAAACAGCAAGTAACTCAACTATGGGTGATTTTCATGCTGGGGAGGCTCCCGCGGACTGGAACACCCTCCTTTACCTTTGAAGAGAGGGACAGCTTATACAGGAGTCAAGCCCTGCCGCTGGATATTTTATTCGACCCAGTCAAATGGTTCGAAGCCGACCGCGTCTACCATCTTTTGGGGTGGCATCGTCACAACAACATCGCCTGGTTCCAAGAACATCTTCATGAACGGCTTTCCATCTGCGTCATAAAAGACCGCATTTCCAGGTCTCTGCGTTTGGACCCTAAATCGATGGTCTGCTGGCTTCCCATAGGCTTCTACCTGGACAAGAGTGCCCTGATCGTAACGAGCAACTTCCATCTTTGGATTGGCTTTTTGAAGCTTGCCAAGGTCCTTCTTGGTGATATGTGAAGGATCTGTTCCCAGCATGTAGAAAATAACCCCACCCATAATGCAGGCCAATACCATGGGGATGATTTTGTACAACTTCTGCATGAGCTTAGTCTAACCCAGAAATCTCAATCTGCTAGTCACGATTTCGTGTCTCTGATTGGTCCCTATTTATCGAAAAGCTCAAGCATGTTATACCAAGAAGTAAATCGCCTCTTGGCTGTATCGTGGACTGTTCCACACTCGCGGCAATAGCCCAACCGCTCCCAAACCTTTCGGCGGCGATCAAGGACCTTGCCCTCTAAGTGCTGATCCCAGAGTCTCTGACGCTCCTTATCGGTGTTAGCCAGTTGCATCTGCTGATTGATCAGCTTTTGTCTATAGGACTTCGCGAAGAAGAAGATTGCAGCAATAAGACCGATCTCCCAACCCAAAATGAAAGTAATTGTGGAGACCATGATAAATGAAGTTACGCCAAGCACGATCTCATCAATCGGCATGTATTTGGAACGTAAATCCAGGATATCTTTCTGATCGCGGCCTGGCCTTCTAAACCATGCCTCGGCCAGCGCACCAGTAACAAGCGAAAGTCCGTTTCGCCCAACTGAACGCGCATCAAGATCATCCGCCTTGAGTTTGGACAAACGGACAACTTCTTCAGTCCCGCATGCCATACAAACTTCGGCAGACTCGAGCTTTGGCCTTACCGGCTCCTCTACAAAGAGAAAATGCTCGGTAAATGTATCAATCCTTGCTTCTATCATCGCTTAACTTTCCAGGTCCTCTCCCCGAAACGCTTAGCACGTAATATCCTAGACGTTTCCATTATACACATTGAGGCAGTGAGTACAAACACTAATACGAAAAAGAATTTTCCCGGTTAATTTATCGGGTCGAGGACAACCCGTTTAGCCTCGCTGAATCTGCAGCAACAGCATTGCCGCAGCAGCTGGACCGGCATGGTCTACTCGTAAAACTCGTGGCCCCAAAGTGACTCCTCGTTCACCGATCAGAGCCAGTTCAGGCTTGGACCACCCGCCCTCAGGACCAACAACAATAACTGGCGAATCACCGGTTATAGTCATCGCTTTGGTTAGCCCCTCGACTTCGGACAGCACGATAGAATCGGGATATTTCTTCAAAACGGCTTTCAGGTTGGGTGAGAAGCCAAAGGTCGGTAATTTGGTTCGGAAGCAGACCTCAGCGGCTTCCCGAGCGATTGCTTCCAGGCGTTGAATTCGGTCCTGTGTTTTCTTCTCGTCCCACCTAACTACCGTTCGTTCACTCGAAAACAACTCGAAATGCGTAACGCCAATTTCTGTACAGGCCCGAACGATTTCGTCCAATTTGTCACCCTTTGGGAGGGCTTGTGCAAGGGTTACCTGAAGGGACGGCTCAGTATTGGGAATGTATGTCGCTATCGGCTCTGCAGTATGGATAGCCAGTTTGCAATGGATCAACGTTCCATCGTTTGGTAAGACAGCAATATCAGCTCCGGGAGAAAGCCTAAGCACTTTCCTGAGCTTGGTGATCTCGTCCTTCGGCAACTCGATTGGACCACTGGAATCTGCTTCCGGCACGAATACACGAGGCAGAGAACGAAGAATTAGCATGTAAACGAGGCGGCGACCCAGCCATCTTCCTCAAGTCGATTGGTGAGTTTAAAACCTGCTTTCTCTGCTGCTTCAAGCACATCCGGCCAGTTGTCGACAATCACGCCACTGATAATCCAAACCCCGGCTTCTTCGATAAGTCCTCGAACGTCACGAGCTAATCGAATTAAGGTCGCGCTGATGATATTGCTGACAACAACGTCCCATTTATGGTCGTAAACCAGCACACCCTCTCCCACTACCGCTTCAAATTCCACTTTATTCAGGTCGCGATTCTCTTTGGCAACTTCAACCGCAATTGGATCGATATCGATCGCCAACACTTCGGAGGCTCCGAGTAAACAGGCTCCGATCGACAGAATTCCACTTCCGCATCCAATATCTATGACACGCTTGCCAGCAACTTCTGGCTGCTCCATCAACTCCAGGCACAGTCGCGTAGTGGGATGATCGCCGGTGCCAAAGGCCTGTCCGGGATCAAGAACAATGACCAAATCGTTGGGATCCGATTCGAATTCTTCCCAAGTCGGGCGGACCAAGAACCTCTTGCCAATTCGTCGCGGTTTAAAAAACTGCCTCCAAGCAATTTCCCAGTTGTCCTCGACAAGGTCACGGGTCTCAACTTTGACCGCACCAGCTTCTTTCAGAGCTTCAGCAAGCTCACCGATCCTTTCGGCTGACCCTTCTACGCTTACCAAACATCCGGTTAGAGTTGATCCCTCTTCCAGAGTGTTTTCTATTCCGTATTCCAGAAAGATATCGACGAATGGAGAAAGGTCAAGGCCATTCTCAAACTCTGCTTTTACTTCGATCCAGCTCATCGCTTTTTGTGGAACAGCCCGCCCAAGATGCCACCTTTGTCATCTCCTTTCGGAATGTCCTCTCCCTGCAATTCAGCAAACTCTTTGATCAGTTTGACTTCTGCGTCAGACAACTTAGTGGGAACTTTGACATTCACTTGCACGACCAAGTCACCTCGTCTTCCACCATGAAGCGGAGGTAAACCGCCATTCTTGATGGCAATTTGAGTCGTGGGCTGAGTTCCAGATGGAATGGTTAATTCGTAGTTCGAATCAACACCTTGAATTTCTATCTTGTCGCCCAGGGCAACCTGAGCAAATGAGGCCTCGTAAATCGTGTAGAGCGTCTGTCCATGCCGCTGATAACGTTTATCTGGCTTGACACCCAATACGACATAGAGATCTCCTGGTCTTCCCTCGCCTACTCCATCGCTTCCCTGGCCAGGAACATGAAGCGTTGCCCCATCTTCAAACCCAGGGGGAATTGTAATCGGGACATTAGCCATTTCCGGTGTGACCGCTCGCCCACGACATGACTTGCACGGGTCTTTGATAATTGTTCCTGCACCATGACAAGCTGGGCACGGTGCCGAGGTTCGCACTTGACCAATAAAGGTGTTGCGAACTGTGGAAACTTGGCCTTGCCCACGACAAGTGGTACAAGTATCAGGAGCTTTGCCCCCCTCCACGCCGGTGCCTCGACACTCCGAGCATTCAGCCATTCGGTTGACGGCCACTTCTGTAGTGAAGCCGTTAATGACTTCGTTCAGGGTCAATTGAAGGTCAACGCGAATATCTTCCCCGTCCCGGCCACTTCGTCGACGTCCGCCTCCACCACTATTTCCAGCGCCGAAGAACACATCAAAAAGATCTGAAATGTTCCCGCCACCAAAGAAGGGATCTTGTGGTGCGTCATCCGTGGAACCGGTTTGGTCAAACCGCGCTCTTTTCTGAGGATCAGAAAGGACTGAATAGGCAGCCCCAACCTCTTTAAACTTCTCTTCAGCGCTAGGATCGTTCGGATTTACGTCGGGGTGATACCGTCGTGCAAGACGACGGTATGCGGACTTTATCTCATCCGCATCCGCGCTTCGCGAAACGCCTAGGACCTGATAAGGATCCCTACTCGGCATAGGTTAAACCTCTTCAGATTCTTCGTCTTCGGCTGTTTCCTGTTCGGCAATATCCGACAGAGACAGAGGATCGTCATCCGATGCGATCTGAGCGACATCTTCTTCGTCGTCTTCAACGAGGTCAGAAAGACTCATGACTTCGTCCGAATCAAGATCACCATCGCCATCCTCTTCACCAACAGCCACAACCAAAGCAGCTTCTGTTTCGTCGAGAGCAGGTAGAAGCATTCCGAGTTCAGCTGGAACGTTCTCGTCGATCAACAATGGCAGATCATCGAGCGGTACGGAGACTTCACCAAGACTCTGCATGATCGGCTTGATTTTGCCGGCGGCAATCTCAGCCAATGCGATCGTGAGCGGATGCGTAGAATCGCACTGAACCAATTGAGGAGCTCCCTCGCGGAGCTGCTTTGCCCGCTTGGCGGCCAGGTTTGATAGCACGAATTTACCGTGCTCGTAGTTGTTAAGAATATCTGGACTTGGCAGCATAAGACGTCGTTTCGGAACCTCCCATTCTACCTAATGAGCTACGAAGAATGTCGAGAATAGTTGCATCAAGGAGTTTGCGCCAGGTGTTCTCTGCCAATACCATTGAGTCAGCCGATGTAATCTCTCCCGAATTACCCGATTCTCCAAAGTCCCACTCAGCCATGATCAATAGACAGGTGTCTCCAGATCGCCTTGTTGAATCTCCCAAAACTCTGATAATCTTCAGCCATGATCGCTGGATACTCTGGAACTCCGCTCCTTAAGAAATTGGGTATCAAAACGGATTCAAATGTGCTGGTGATCCAACCTCCGTCTGAGTTTCTCAAGTGGATACGATCTGAGCACACTTCGGTGCTGACCGAGCCAACTTCATCGGTTGCAGATGTCATTCTGCTCTTTGCAGAATGGGAGTCTTTCTTGGACGAACACCTACCAAGCGCGATTCAGAATCTCAGTGCAAATGGTGGCCTCTGGATTGCATGGCCTAAGAAAGCCAGTAAGTGTCCGACCGACATAACTGAGAATCGACTGCGAGACATTATCCTGCCATCCGGACTCGTCGACAACAAAGTTTGCGCTATCGACGAGAAATGGTCAGGACTGAGATTTGTTTGGCGGGTCGAGCTCCGCAAGGCGATCGGAAACAGCTAGGCTTTAGCCCCTTCCTTCACTTTGTATCTCTCAACGTAGCGCAGGCAACAAGCTCGTACACGGCCTCGGATCCGATTGATGTAAGCAGCCCTCTGGGTCACGCCAACAGCTCCCCGTGCATCCAGAAGGTTAAAGACATGAGAACATTTCAGCGCTAAATCGAGGGCTGGATAGATTAGCGCCAGTGAGCCGGTGTAAGACTCGGGTGGTTCCCCATCACCGGGAGTCGTCGTCATGATGTCTTGAACGCTGTCCCAGTAAACCGGCGTCTCAATGACTCGCTTAGACTCTGCTTCATACATGTCGAACAGTTGGAAGAGCATCTCCGTCGATGCGACCTCAAAGTTGTACACGTTGTTCTGCATTTCTAGCTCGAACTCGGCTTTTCGATAGGTCAGTGTGTCATTCCAGTCCAGGCCGTCCCAAAAGGAAGTTTTGCCATCTAGCATGAGACACAGCCTCTCTGGGCCGTAAGTGATCTCGGCACATACTGGATTGCATTCGATACCACCCATCTGTTGGAAGAATGTGAACTGGGTAATTTCAGCTCCATTCACCCAAACCTCCCAACCCACGCCACTGGCACCAGCAGCTTGCGACTCCCAGTCATCTTCCACCAAGCGAACGTCGTTCTTCGAAGTATCAAAGCCCAGCGCGTCCAGAGAGCCCATGTAAAGGTCCACGATATTCTCGGGCGAGGGCTTCATGATTACTTGATATTGGTAGTAGCGCTGGCTTCGCTGAGGGTTTCGGGTGTAACGACCATCGGAAGGTCGACGAGAAGGTTGGACATATGCGACGTTCCAATCGTCTGGTCCCAAAACTCGGAGGGTCGTTGCAGGATGCATCGTTCCGGCGCCAACTTCGACATCATAAGGCTGAAGAATCGCGCAGCCCTTGGAGGCCCAATAGTCGTTGAGTCGGAAGATCATTTCCTGCATCGTCATGATGCTGAAGAGGATACCTTTGGAGACAAATTCTGTTCCGGTGCAACTTTTTGTGTTTGAGGCAGGTATGTCCAAATGTGAAACCCTCTCACCTTCCAACTTTGCGCCTGGCATTGGCCGGAATCGCTGTTTCTATGATTGCCATCGGTTGCTCCGTCTCTTCGAAAGTTTCTTCCAGTGGCCCTGAAATAGCCTCCGAAAGTCCACAAGCTACAAAGTCGGAGTCGTTTCCAGACGTGACGGGGGTTCAAGCCGGAGACGTATATACGGTCGATGTTTCGATTGGTACCAAGCCAGGTGTTTCGATCGAAGCTCCCAAAGACCTTCTTCCCCACCTCACCTCCAAAGTTGAGAATGGCGTTTTGCTGCTAGGTTCGGATACACCTTTCTCACTCACCGGGAATCAAAAAATATTGGCTCACGTCGTGGTTAGCAAGTTGACCTATGCTGCCATTTCCGGAGCCGGCACCATGACAGTGAAAGATTCGGTCAGTGGAACAAGCCTAAAGGCGGAGGCCAGTGGAGCTTCCAAGTTGAATTTTTCAGCCAACGTTGATGACCTCAGTTTGAACGCATCAGGTTCGTCTCAAGTTGACTTGGGGCAACTCAATTCGAAGTCGGCAGAAATAGAGCTTGATGGCGCATCAAGACTGACTGCAAAAGGCAAGTTGGATTCCCTCAAAGTTCAAGCAAGCGGGTCAAGTAATTTTGAATGCTCTGGACTTGCCGCAAAGAAAGCTGAATGTTCCGCATCGGGAGCTTCTCAAATTAACGTTCAAGCCATCGACACATTGAAGGCTTCAGCAAGCGGTAGTTCGAACATCAAGTATCAGGGGAATCCAAAGGTCGACCAGGATACATCTGGCGTTTCTAGTGTTTCCAAGGCTTAGGAATCTTAGCCTAGACTAGGACTCGACCGGCTGAATCAAACCTCTGACCGACTCCAAAGCCTGAACTAGATCCTCGCCAAATTTTCGGGTGGCTTCCTCGTGTAGCCACCCATCGATTTTTGAAAATTCACTATTTGGATCTGCCCGATGGAACTGCTGATAATCGTATTCAAGACTCAAGTCAATAATTGATTGCTCAGTTTCCGTGAGAGGACGCTCTAACCAATGCTCTACGGCTGGGCCCTTAACTACCGACATCTCAGCCCCAATTCGAATCGCAATCATGGAATCAAGATCCATCTGAAGTGCATTGGCAACCGAAACTGCAACTACTGAGACTCTGCCGACCTGGTGAAGTAACCAAGGCTTACCTCGAGTTAGGTCCGCGAGTGTCGTCCGGATGCTCTGGTTTAAGTCGGGTGATATTCCTTCCATCTGCGCACTTTCGCCAATGCAACGCGTCTTTACATGCAATCGTATCCGAGACGGAACAAAACCTGCACGTCCTCAGCGTACGTGCTCTTAAAACATGGAACAGCAATACTATGCCCCGGCCCCCAAACGAAGCAATTGGGGACTTATCATCGCCATTATTGTCGGCGTTCTCTTCCTCTGTTGTGCCGGGTTGGGCGGAATCACCTACCTCGGATTCAAGAAGATCACAGGAACGGCAGGATGTGTGTTCACATTCTCCACTCTTCAAGGAGCAGTGGATCGTTACGAGAAAGATCACGGCGGAAAGCTACCGAAGGCTGAAACTTGGCAAGATGATCTCAAACCCTATTACATTAAGGCTCTTCCTCCCAAGGAGCAAACGGGGCCTTTCCGAGCAGCTGATGCTGAAGGAGATTGGGGATGCAAGGAATCCGACGGCATGACTGGTGTTTCGTTCAACTCTGATTTATCTGGCAAAGACCCCAGCAAGTTGGCGGATGCGGTCAATCAGGTCATTCTCTTTGAGACTGCACATCCTTCCAAAAACCAGCATGGAAAGTACACCAAACAGGATCCAACCGCAAGCCCGATGATTTTCAACAAGCCTCGAGGATGGTTCTTTATCAATGCTGAAAATGAAATCTATACCAATTCACCAGAGAAAGGAATCCAGAGAATCGGACGACCAATGATGAATTCAGGAGTTCACTTCGAAACGGAGATCAACTCTTCGAGTGGATCAGACTCGAAGTCAGGAGCCAAGACGGACGCCAAATCCAAGACCAAGGTCGACGCTCAAGAGAAATCTACAGACTAAGACGGCGTATACTACAAGCAAGTCAAGGAAACGTGAGGAATTAAGAATGCTGAATAACCTAGCTATGATCGGTATGGAGCCCCTCCTGATCATTCTTGTGATCGTATTGGTGCTGTTCGGGGGAAGCAAAATTCCTGAGCTGATGCGAGGCGTCGGACAAGGCGTTTCTGAATTCAAGAAAGGCGTCGACGAGTCGAAGAAACCCAACTAAATTCTTCGGTCAAGGGCAGGAGGTATTTTTATCTCCTGCCCTTTTTGCGTCTGTCAACCAGCTATGTCTTAGGAACAGGAGTCAACAGCAGGGCGTATACTAAAAGCGGCTTTCGTCGATGAGGGCTGGATTAACAAATGATGATGAACGACTTCGCAATGATCGGCATGGAACCGATGCTGATTATCTTTGTGGTTGTATTGGTCCTTTTCGGAGGCAAGAAGATTCCTGAATTGATGCGTGGAGTCGGACAAGGTGTTGGTGAGTTACAAAAAGGGCTAGAAGAAGGCAAAGCTCATCTCAACGCCAGCCTCCATGCAGATACAACTCCCCGTCCCGCGACCTATGAAGCTCCGGCCGCGCCTGCTACGCCTGCACCCTCAACCCCCGCTGCCGCTGCACCAGCGCCGGAAGTAAAGCCGGCAGAAGACCACGAAAAGTTCAATCCCAACTCAGTTGGTTAATTGGTAGTCAAAACAAACAAAGCAAGGGCGGTGGCTAATCAAGCCACCGCCCTTGCTTTGTTTGTTTTGACCAGGCTTACTTGTCTTTGGTAATTGTGATGTTCGAAGTTCCGGTGGACGGAATCGACTGACCGGCAACCTGCATATCCTGCTTGGTCGTCAGTTTGACCTTCATACTCACTGTTTGACCAGTTGCCTTGTCGATCTGGGCTTCGCCCTTCACTTCAATCGATCCCTTGATCTGCATCTCCATCTGGCCAAGCGGGCCCAGGTCGGCACTACCAGCATTCTTGACTAACTCTGCAAAATCAATGTCGGTATTGATCGTGCCAGTAATGGCGACGACATAAACACCAGCACCGTCCACAGTGTCCTCACCAGTAAGCTTTGCAGTCAGGGTTTGGTCTTTCTTCCCTGTCATGGGACTCTTCTTAATGGTCACATCCCAAGTGTCGCCGATGTTTACGGCCTTCTCAGGCAACTCAACCATCACTCCCACAACCGTGCTGTTCATCGAACCGCTCAGAACCGACATCGGATCAGTTTTTGCTTTGGGATCAGGCGTGAATCGGTTTCGATTGTCAATCGTTCCAGAGATCGTCATGGACTTCATGAACTGATCCTTGTTGCCTTGCATCATGTCTGCCATTGGACCCGTCATATCGAACTTTTCAGTTTTAGTGATCAAGTCTAGGGGAGCAGAAGTGCCATCTGCGGCGACAGTACCAATCTTCAGAGTGAATGCAGAAGTGGATGTTGTATCCAATTCTTGATCACCACCACCACCGGGGATGCTAATGAGCTGGTTTGATTTGGCCGTGATGTGATATGCCTCTGTACCAGTCTTTAGTGTTTTCCTAAGCGTAATGCCATCAGTTGCGGCCATGGCGATGGAGCCAGCAAGCAAAGACATAACAACGATCAATTTTCTAGATGTATTCATGGAGTCCTTAAATGGATTGTAACCCTGCGGAAGTAATACGGTCGGCGTTGGAAAATGGTTTCTCATCCAATTTGAGAGATGAATTCGTCTTCTAACGTGTGCTGTTCTTCGCAATCGCTGCTCTTTCCGCAAAAAGCATAACGCTGCTGTTTGGTGGCGATATTATGCTCAATGGCATAACCCCTTCGGGACACACCTTCCAAGAAATCGGGTCGGTAGCCTCACGGGTTGATACAGTCTTGGGAAACCTCGAAATCCCATTAACAACCTCTACGACAAAAACATCGCGTAAAACCCCAGAAGAGCTCAAGCGAAAGGATCAGTGGATATTAAAAGGTGATCCCAAACATGTACCGTTTCTCAAGTCAACTGGCATTCAATTGGTGAGTTTGGCAAACAACCATGCAATGGACTATGGCGCCAAGGGGTTGAGCCAAATGATTTCTTCCCTGGACAGTGCTGGTATCAGTCATGCAGGGGCTGAGCGGACGGCTGCACTAGCGATGGCACCCACAATTTGGAAATCGCCAAAGGGAGTCCGAGTTGCCCTGCTATCGGTTTTGGGGTTTCAAACAACCAAAGCGCTGCTAAAAACAACTCCCGCAACAGTCACCAGCCCGGGCATTGGAGTTCTGAACCTCCGAGGATCGTTTGGCCCAGATACTCAACGGAAACTGAAGGGCTGGATTCGGAAGGCACATCTAAGCGCTGACATTGTCATAGTTGCGATTCACTGGGGTGTGGAACGTAAGTCGCTGCCCAATCCGTATCAAGTACAGTTGGGAAGATTACTGATCGACTCTGGAGCGGACATCGTTTGGGGGAACCATCCCCATGTCCTCCAAGGTGCTGAATTGTATAAGCACAAACTTATCATGTACTCAATGGGAAACTTCATCTCCTCCACTCCGGCTCAAAACGGATTCTTCCAAGTGAAATGGGAAAAAGATGGACTTCAAAGCCCAGCTTTCTATCCGGGACGGATCAGCGGTGGAAGAGTCGGACTGGTTTCAGGCAAAGGCAAAGCTGCCGCTTTTCGAGAGATGCACCGCCTCTGCCAACTGTTGCTTCAACACTATCCATCCCCTGTATCGAAACCTGCCTTGTAAACGACTGATATACTCCACACTATGGACCCAGATGCCCTGTACGCCGACGTAATTGACAAGTACTCACGACACTTGAATCCCTATCTGGCCAAATTGATGGCCTTTGCAGGGTTCGGCGTGGAGGTCCGTGGAGAAGGCTGCTACCTTTATGATCACGAAGGTCGTCAATTCTTGGATTGCTTGGGGGGATACGGCACGTTCACTCTTGGCCATCGACACCCCAAAGTCGTAGAAGCAGTCAAGAATCAGCTGGATCAACTTGCGCTGAGTGGGAAGGCTTTCTTTTCAAAGAACAGTGCAGACTTGGCTGAACTTCTGGCTGAAATAACGCCTGAAGGCATTGAGTATGCGTTCTTCTGCAATTCCGGCACTGAGGCTGTTGAGGCTTCATTAAAGTTTGCCAAAGGCGTTACCGGTCGCTCCAAGATCATTTCGACAACCGAGAGCTTCCACGGAAAAACCCTGGGTTCGCTTTCGGTTATGGGAAGGGAGAAATATCGAAAGGGATATGAGCCTCTTCTCCCAGGGGTTGAATTCGTGCCTTTCGGCGACGCTGATGCCGCGGTAGCAGCTATTGATCATTCAACCGCCTGCATCATTGTCGAACCGATCCAGGGTGAGGGCGGAATCATCATTCCTCCTGACGGCTACCTCAATGCCTTGAGGGAAGCCTGCGATAAGCATGGAGCGTTGCTCATCTTTGATGAAGTTCAATCTGGCCTTGGGCGGACTGGCAAGATGTGGGGCTGCGACCATGACGGAGTCGCGCCAGACTTGATGACGCTTGCCAAAGCACTGGGAGGCGGTGTGATGCCACTTGGCGCGGTCGTCGGAACAGAAGCGATTTGGGAGGCGATCTATAGCAAAAATCCTCTTTCACACACCAGCACATTTGGCGGCAATCCGCTTGCCTGTGCAGCTGGGATCGCAGCAATTCAGACCATTCAAGAAGAAGGTTTGGTTGAGCGATCCAAAGAAATGGGTGAGCTAATGCTTAGTGGCCTAACAGCTGTTGGTGACAAACAGAGCAAGTGGATCAAAGAAGTTCGAGGCCGTGGCCTCATGATCGGACTGGAGTTTGCGGAAGACGAGGTTGGTGAGCTCGTAGTGGCTCAACTTCTGAAATACGGAGTCTGCGTAGCTTACGCGTTGAACAATCCAAGAGTTCTGCGATTTGAGCCGCCGTTGATCATAACCGCAGAACAGGTACACATGGCAGTCGATGCATTCGATAAGGCCTTGATTGAGACCGACGAATTGCTGGCGACGCTGGTCTAGTCAGCCAACAGTTCTGCTATCTGCACGCGCTCGCCGCGAATAGAAGATTCGACGGCGGCGCAGACCATAGCGAAGCTCTTGATATTGTCGTGACATTCTCCGTTCGGTGTCTTCCCTGTTCGGAGAGCCTCGACAAATTCAGCCAAGGATCCGCCAATGCCAGCCTTTACAGATTGAACCGGCTCCTCAATCTCCTTTACTTTTGAGTGGAAATCACCCGATTCCGTCACGATCTGCGCCTTAGGTGCGCCGTGACCATCCCAAAGTGCTGTCCCATTGCCTCCAACGGCACGCCACTCGCTCTCCCACGACGTGG
>Ga0164297_10000966_pt1 | contig 32621 bp, 29 predicted proteins | sample GEODES058metaG_FD_113539 | JGI IMG/M metagenome (GOLD analysis project Ga0164297, IMG submission 113539) | Dystrophic lake water microbial communities from Trout Bog Lake, Wisconsin, USA - GEODES058 metaG | ecosystem: Environmental > Aquatic > Freshwater > Lake | place: USA: Trout Bog Lake... | reverse complement strand
TGAAAAAATCGATCCACAAACCGGCAAGGCTTATATCAATCACGATGCGGTCTTCAAAAAAGACGGCGATCAAACCCTCACCTGTTTTTTCAATGTGCGGAGCTATTGGTCAACCGCCTATAATCCCATCAATAATTCACTTTACATTCCCTATAATGATGCGTGCATGGAAGGCACGGCCCTCACAGAAAATAAAATTGGCTTTAGCAAACGCAATGGCATTCAGCGACCGGGCATAGATCCAAATAGCTTTGCGGGCATTACAAAAGTCAATCTAGCAACAGGTGAAATGAAACGCCTCCTCTCACAAGGCGCACCGGGCAATGGCTCGGCGCTCGTCACAGCGGGAGGTCTGTTGTTTTGGGGTGATCTGAACAGACGCTTTCAAGCGCTTGATGCGGACACGGGCAAACCCCTGTGGCAAGCTATTTTGGGTGGCTCGATAGAAACAAGCACGATTTCCTATGGCATCAATGGTGAGCAATATATTGCGGTGATGACCGGCAATGGGCAATCAGGCTCAGGCGGGCCCTTGCGTATGGCGCCCCAATATAAACCGCCGACAGGACAAAATGCGATTTATGTTTTCAAACTACCACATGCGCAATAAAGCCGGAGAGCAATGATGATGTTTCATATGCGTGTGCGCCCATTCCTGTTCATCCTCACAGCCTGCCTATGCACCACATGGCAGAGCGCACGCGCTGATGAGGCCGAGGATTTTTTTAAAAAAATTGGCCGCATCAATATGATTGTCGGCTCAGGGGCTGGAGGCGGCTATGATCAAATTGCGCGTGTTGTCGCACGTCACATGAGCCGCTTTTTGCCGGGCAATCCCACCATCTCCATTGAAAATATGCCGACAGCTGCGGGCATTCAGGCCACAAATTATCTCTTTAATACCGCACCAAAAGATGGCTCGGTGATTTTAGCAGATCAAAACTCAGCATTGGCGCTGCCCATTTATGGCTCACCCAATGCACATTATGATCCCCGTGAATTTGAATGGATCGGCAGTCTTGGAAAACAGACAGCGCTGTGCATTACATCAAAAACAAGTGGCATTGCTAGTCTTGATGATGCACGCCATCGTGAAGTCACAGTCAGTGCCACAGGTGTCAATGCTGGCCCTGGGGTTTATCCGCTCATCGTCAATCAATTCTTGGGAACAAAACTGAAAGTCATTGCGGGCTATTCAACAGGCACTATGCCGCTTGCGGTTGATCGGGGTGAAGTTGATGGGCTCTGCGGTTATGCGTGGGAGAGTTATCAAGCCAATGGCAGCTCATGGTTTCATGATCAAAAGGTCAATATATTGGTTCAATTAGGGCTGAAGAAACTCAGCGCCTTGGCAGATGTGCCTTTGGCTCGCGATCTCCTGACATCAAATGAAGATCGTGCGGTCCTTGATCTCATCGTTCTACCTCAGGAATTTGGGCGCCCCTTCGTCGCACCTCCCAAAACACCAGCCGCGCGAATGGCGCTCTATCGCAAAGCCTTTGCTGAGATCTTGCAGAATAAAGAATTTCTCGCAGAGGCAGAGCAACAGCGCATTATCATTAATGCCATGAGCAATGCTGAGATTCAAAACTTGCTAACACAAGCCTATGCCGCACCTGCAAAAATACGCGAACGTGCAGCTGTCTTTGCAACACAATTTAACTAGAGATCATCAAGGCGGGGTCTGCAATGCGTGTTTAACACGTTCAACAATGGCTGGTGGGGTTGCATTCACTTTTGTCACGAGCTCTGCAACCTCCTCTCCGCTCATCGCTGATATTTCTAATTGTTCTTTTTCAGCCTCAGCTAAAAATTCTTTATCCCGCATTGTCGCATCAAAAGCGCGGCGCATCAGCCCAACAAGAGCAGGGCTAACTTTGGGGGGCATAAAAAAGGGGCGTCCATATTCAAGCCGCGACACCAATAAGGTCAGGGCTTGGCGGTCCTCATCATTATGTACAAGACTAAAAATTGTTGGCACATCAGCCAAATCTGGATGAGCTTTAAGCCCATATTGCATGATGATGCGCACTTTTTTATCATTTATCCAATTTGAATTTAACGCGCGCAAACTCAAATATGCATTGGCACCAACGCCCTGCACCTCACCGCGCTCCATCGCCAAGTGAATATTGGTGGTGCCCTCATAGCCACTGACAACCCTATATTTGAGGCCCAAAATAGAGCGCGCAACAAGCGGAAAATCAACTTGCGTTGTCCCAGGTGTTGTTGCCCCCACAACCAGCTCATGCTGGAATAAATCATCAATCGTCGTGACACCTGAATTAGACCAGACATAAGAAATTTGCGTGTCGCGATTGCTGCTGCCAATCCATTCAAATTGCGTGGGATCAAAATGAGCCAATTCAGGCGAAAATAATGGGATGGTTGGCATGCCATTGATGGAGGCGCCCATATAAGTGCCATCACGCGGCGCGCTATTGTAAAGTGTTGTGGCAACCGCAGCACTGCCTGCGCCAGGTTGATTTTGCACGACAATGCTTGGCTGCCCATTGAGATAATGCGGAAGAAAACGCGCCACCAAACGTGCGTTTAAATCATAACCCGAACCCGCCGCAGAGCCGACGAGTAATTTAATGGTCTTACCCTTATAATAATCAACATTTTGCGCAGAGCATGAATAAGAGCTCGCGCATAACGCAAGTAAGAAACCTATAATCCGCATCACCATCTCCTAAGATGAATAACTGCTTTCATCGATGTAACGGCCCATATCATTTTGCGTGCCGGCGTCGCGCATTTCCTTCAACCAGATCTCGTGAATATCGCGGCGCTGGTCATTGTAATCGATTTGCATGCCGCCTTCGCGCACATTAACTTCACTGCCCAACACGGCTTCACGACGCATGCGAATGAAGGGGTAGCGCCGACTGCCAATGCCAATGGCAATATAGCGCGCGGGATGATCTGCCGTGTTAAAATGCTGATGGAACATGAGATGAGGCGGCGCATACATCACACCATGACGCCAAGGCACGCGCTTGTACTCCTGCTCGTTCTTATACCAAAATAAGGAATAGCCCGAACCATTCACCGCAAAGACATGCATGCCATCACCATGCCGATGGCCTTTCTTATAACGCCCTTTGGGAATCTCAGACATATGCGCATGCATTGTTCCATCGGCCAAAACAAAAGCGATATTGGATGAGCCTGCACCGCGCGCTTCCCATTCTTTCAATTCAAATTGCGTGAGATCATGAACAAAATTAGTCTCCCACAAATGACTGCCTGGGCGGATACTAGTAAAATCACCTTGCCCATCAAAATAAGTCTCTCGTCCAAAACGCTCAGGAAATACAAATGAATTATTGAAGACAAAATCGTGATTATGAAAAAGATTCATAACAGAGGGCAAATTATGCGTTGATGCCAATAATGCCCGCGATTGACCTGATGTATTGAAATGCTGATAGCGCGCATTCAGAGGCAAGGCAAAAAGACTTTTGGGGCCCCATTCAAAATGATGTTTGCGCCCATCGGGTAAATCAACGACAGTGCTGCCCTGCCCCTCCATCACATAAACAACTTCTTCAAATAAATGCTGCTGCGGAGAGGTTTTTCCACCGGGCTTTAATTCCAACGCAAAACTTGCGCAGAAATCACCGCGCCCCACCGCATGCACAAAAGCACCATGCGCATCAAAGCGATCCCAGCGCTGTGTTTCAATAGTCAGAAAATCAATGCCAAAATCTTCATAGATGGGAATCTGTTCGCCTTGCGCCCATTGCACATAAGGGTCAAGCAAAAATCGTTTATCAACATCAGTTGGCAGAGTTAAATTGCTCACATCTTATCTCCTAAGGCAAACGTAAAACAGGCGCTTCACACGCATGATGCGCCGCTGCGCGAGGATCTAAATCCCTACGCCAGAGCGAGCCATTCACGCGGCAACCATTCATGTCATCTGATAAGGGTGAAGCCAAAAACACCACCGCTTCATCCATCACACCCACATCTAATAAGGCTTTGGGTTGCGCCTTAACATAGGCATCATCATAGCCCGTATTGACAGAGCCGCCGGGCAAAAGCGAATTGCATGTCACGCCCGAGCCCTCGAGATCTTGCGCCCATATTAAGGTCGCTGCCTCCAAAGCTGCTTTGGTCACACCATAGGGTGAATTATGTTTGCGCTGCATCGTTCCAAGACTTGTGGTGATGTTGATAATACGCCCCCAACCGCGCGCGCGCATGTGCGTGACAAGATGATATGTCATTAAAAAACTGCCGTTAATATTAACGTGCACTGTCTCTTGCCAAATTGCGGGATCAGTCTCCCATAAAGGCAAACTATTTCCATCTCGCGGTAAATCAGGCCCACGATGCAGACGCCGCGCATTGTTCACAAGCACATCAATCTGCCCAAAGGACGCAACACCATCTGCTAAAATACGCCGGCAATCTGCGCTTTGCGTGATATCAGCTTCAATGGCAAGGCCAGCGTGGCGGTGCAACGTCTCATTAAGCTCATGCGCTAATGCCGTCACATCTGCACCATGACGATCAATAAGCATGACATTACCGCCCGCATGGGCAAGCGCACATGCCATGGAGCGACCCAAGCCACGCCCCGCGCCCGTCACGGCAATAGTTATGCCTGTGAGATCTATCACAACTCCCCCACTCTATCTTTTGTTTATAGTTATGATTATTGGCTATTCCCTGCCATGACACAAGTCTTATACTATAAGTCATCCAATACAAAATCACGGGATATTAGGGAGAGAACATGCGCGCAGGCCTCATCATTCCATCATCAAACCGCATGGTGGAAGAAGAAATGATTCACTTCTATCCCCGCTCCGTCACACCCCATATCACGCGCTTGCGCATGACAGGACCACACCGCAAACCCCTCGACACACTTCAGCCCATGATCGCAGAGGCCAGCGCAAGCCTATGTGATGCTAAATGCGATGTGATAAGTTTTCATTGCACGGTCACGTCCATGTCAGGTGGCCCGCAAGGGGAAATAGATATTTTGGACAGCCTCAAACGTGGCGGAGCGCAAAAGATTGCAACGACATCAACAGCCATTAAAGCTGCTCTTGATCATCTCAAAGCTAAAAGAATTGCGCTCATCACTCCCTATGACCAACATAAAACACATGAAGAAGTTGAGTTTTTGACGGCCTGCGGCTTTGATGTCATCAGTTATAAAGGCTGGGATCTCAGACATAGTGATGAGTATTGCGCCACTCCTGCCGATGTCTGGCATGAGCGTGTGCTTGCTGCACGACATGCCGATGCCGATGTCTATTTATTATCATGCGCCAACATTCGCGCTTTGGGGATTATTGCATCACTTGAAGCGCAATTGCGCACAACTGTGATCACCTCCAACCAAGTTGTGATTTGGGATGCGCTGCGTCAATTAGGCATAAGCCATGACAATCCCACCGCAGGATCATTATTTACAGGCCATATCAGCTAAGATCAGCGGCGCGTGCGATTTTAAGTTCGCGCTTAAAACGACTATCATCACCCGTTAAATCACGCGTCATATCCGCCGCAGCTTTCAGCACATGGCGCGTGAGGGTTTTGATATGCGCAGCATTCATACGGCTTTGAGGACCGCTCAGCGCCAAAGCGCCCGCCAAGCCCTGATGATCAAAGATCGGCGCACATATACTTGCCACCCCATCAGTAATTTCAGCGGTTGAATAATCAACACCGGCTTTGCGGACAGCTGCATAACGGGGATCAAAGGGCGAGGAAAAAGCCAAAATAATGCGCCCTGCCGCTCCCTTGCTCAGCGGCACAATGCTGCCGGGGCGCAAATGAACGCGCAACGCTTTATGCGACTCGATACGATATAAGCAAACGCGGACATCACCTTGGCGCACCATAAATGAGGCGCTCTCTCCTGTGCGCGCGCTGAGCGCTCGCAGCGCTGGCACAATCACATCAATCGGCTCAATCATGGATTGGTAAATCATCGCCAATTCCAGATTTTTAACACCAAGAGAATATAGCCCCTGCGCATCCCTATATAAGAATTGATAGGCCTCCAGCGTGCTCGCCAAGCGCAGCAATGTCGCCTTGCTCAGGCGCGTGCGCCCTGCCAGCTCAGCAAGAGATAAAGGCCGATCCTCCGCCCGAAAAGCAGCCAATATCGTCAGCGCACGCTCAACCGCTGCGACAGGATTATGCGTTGAAGAGGAGGTGGCGGACCTTGACAGATGAGCAGGCATATTCCTAAATATCCAAAATGAAACGTCGTTTCATTTTAACATAAAGACACGAGCTCACAAGTTCATAAAGACAGCAATGAGCAAAGCCGCCCCAAATTCAGGGCTCGACCGCAGGGAGATTTTCATGTCAGAGCGCATCGCATCCATGGCTAACCGCACCAAAATGTACAATGACAATGCGCTTAAGATTGGTTTTTTTGGTGCCAATTGTTCATCAGGCCGCGCTGTCACCACTGTGCCTGAGCGCTGGTCCGGCAATTGGCGTGATGGGCTCAGACTTGCGCAAATGGCAGATGACGCCGGCATTGATTTCATGCTCCCCATTGGCCGCTGGAAAGGCTATGGCGGGGATACAGACTATCAAGGCGCGACATATGAAACGCTGACATGGGCAAGCGCGCTGCTTGCCAGCACCAAGCGCATCACTGTCTTTGGCACAGTGCATGCGCCCTTATTTAATCCAGTCATTGCCGCCAAGGAATTTGTAACAGCCGATCACATTGGCGAAGGCCGTTTTGGTCTCAATGTCGTATGTGGTTGGAATGAAGATGAATTTGAGATGTTTGGCGTCCAACAGCGCGATCATGAAAACCGCTATGAATATGCGCGCGAATGGATTGAGGTTGTAAAAAAATGTTTTGAGCCTGAAGATGACTTTAACTACAAGGGCTCATTTCTTGATCTGAAAGCCGTACGCTCCAAGCCAAAACCATGGGGCGGCACACGCCCTATGATTATGAATGCCGGATCCTCCCCCAAAGGGCGCGCTTTTGCGTTGCGTAATTGTGATGCATTTTTCACCACGGCCTCGCGCGTTTCAATTGAGGAAACAGCTGAAAAAGTGCGCGGCATTAAAGACGAAGCACGCAGCTATGGCCGTGAAATTGACGTCTTTACAGTTGGTGTTGTGACGTGCCGCCCAACGATGAAAGAGGCCGAAGATTATTACCGCTATTCCGTCATCGACAATGCCGATTGGAGCGCTGTGCGCGATATTTTGGCAATGAAAAAAATATCGCCTGAAACAGTTGGTCAAGAGGAATATGAACTCAAACGTAAACAATATGCCAATGGCATGGGTGGTCTGCCGATTGTTGGTGACCCCGATCATGTTGCCAAAATGTTTGCTGATCTGAGTAAAGCGGGCTTGCGCGGCATCGGCATCTCCATGGTCAATTATATCGATGAATTCCCACTCTTCCGCGATGAAGTTTTACCACGCCTCAAAAAAATGGGCGTGCGCTGCTAGATGCTAAAGTGGATGGCCTGCAAGCGCAGCTTTGGTGTGGTCAATCACTGCCGATGGGGTTGCTAAAATCTGCGCCACAGATTTTTGCACCTCATCACCTCCCATGGGATCAATATCAATGTGCTGACGTTGCGCTTCTGCTAAAAATGCATCATCACGCATAAGATCATCAAAAGCATGTCGGAGAAGAGCAAGTCTTTGCGTGGGCATAAGCGGCGGCCCAGCCAAAGGACGGCTGAGCGCTGTGGCGAGTGATAAAAATTGAGCGACGGGTTCGCGCAATGAATCGCCGCGCACCACATCTAAAAACAAGGGCACATCCATTAAATCAGGATCTTTCTTCAGCCCGATTTGAATAAGCGGAATCAGCTGATGCAAGCGCACTGCTTCTGGCCATGTGGCCTTATAGCTCGGCCATGTATTTGTACCACGCCCCTCAATTTCGCCACGCTCCATTGCCAAATTAAGCGTCCCGCCTCCTTCATAGCCATAGACGAGTTTAAAATGTGTGCCCAAAATAGAATTATAAACTGTGGGTATTTGCGCATCGGGCGAACTCACACCTGTGGAGCCCAAAACAACCTCATGCGCCCTTGCATCAGCTAAAGTATGTGTGGGTGATGTGTACCACACCGCCGTTACATTTGCGGATTGACTGACATTACCAATCCAACTCAGCGCCCCCAGAGATTCCTGCAAGCCTGATTGACCAGTTGGCTCATAAATCATCAGCCCCTGCCCAATCAAAGAGAGATAAGTGCCATCACGCGGCGCAATGCGAGCCAGATAATTAAATGCGGTCAATCCTCCCGCACCCGGCATATTCACAACAATGATTTGTGGTTGCCCAGCAATATGCTTATTCATAAAGCGCGCGATCAAACGGATGAGGCTGTCATAACCACCGCCAACACCCGTATGTGTGGAGAGAGTTAAGGTCTTGCCTGCATAAAAATCATCAGCATGCGCATCATGGGCAGCGCATAACACAGCTAAGATGAGGAAGAGATGACGTGATCTGATCATGGCGTATGATGAGAGTGATAGGGTCCTAATTCACTTATGACCGATTTTAAAAAGGATGTGTCAACCGCCTGTTCAACCTCAATTTGACCTTCAATCAGACCCGCCTGTTTGAAGATTCGCAGATCTTCTTTCATCGAAGGCACATCAATTGCTCCATCAGGATTAATCGCACTTAGCACGAAAGAGCGATGCACCGCGGGATCTTTCACTAGACTATAACGCGTGAGAATTGAAACGACCTCATCACCCTGTGGGCCACTAAATTGTCCATCAACAAGACTGTCATTGTGATCGCGCACACCGCGAATATAGGCTTTTAGAAAACGCCGCGCGAGATCGGGGTTTTTGGCTATAAACGCACCGGAAAATAAAACACCGGAAATCTGATGATTTGGGTAGATCTCATCATCGCTCACAGCTTTATAGGCGCCTGATTTTATCGCCTGCGTGGCCTGCGGTTCAGCTGGAAAAGCGGCATCAACAGCCCCATTGGCAAGCGCAATCACCATTTGTGAAAAAGACATATAGACTTCATCCACATCTTTTTGCGTCAGACCACCCGCATCTAATATTTTCACAAGAGTGCCCATTGCCGCCGATCCCGGCGCAGAAGTCGCGATTTTCATTCCCTTAAGATCACGCAAGGTTTTATAGCGGCCGGACTCCACGAGATCCCTACGGATGAGTAATTTTTGGCTTGGGCGCCCCAGAGGGGTTGAATTTTTATCCGCGACAATACGGATATCAATGCCCCGCGCCACAGCATTATAAAGACCGGCTGATAGCCCACCCGCACCAACGTCAAGATTATGCGCACCAAATTGCGCGATCATACGTGCCGCGGAATCAAAGGTTATGAAATCAACACTTATGCCTTCATCACGAAAATAATTTTTGGAATCGGCAATAAAAAATCCGACATCCGTCGCGGAATTTGTCATGCCAACACTCACATGGGTGAGCTCGGCACCACGTGCATCGATCATGCTGGTCAGCATGGATAACAGCACGGCAACATATACACTCAAGCGCATCTATCCCTCCCCATGTTCCATGAGCTGCGCTTTGACACATGTCATCATGAAAAACTTATATCTCTATAATGACGCGTAGCGCTCAGGCGTCAATTGCTTTTATGAGATCAGCCAAAGCAGATAAGCGGGCATGAGGGCACCAAATCCCCTAACTCACACAGAAAATGGAGCGTCATTTATGCCGCCATCAGAGGTTTTGGCCCAACCATTGCCATGCTGCCACATCTGGCCACAGTTTAATCACGCGCTGATCAGCAGACTGACGACTTTTTAAAGACAAAAATAATCGGCTCCTCCGCAGGCGCAAATTATAGTCTCCATGATCGCATTGGCGAATGCAGCAATTTCAAGCTGCGAAGATGTGATCTGCAAAAGATATCCCTCCTCATCAATTGTGCCGCAGCCCACAATCGAGTTTTGCGCACTCTGTGCCCCGCCATGCTCGCACCATTGCGGATCAAAACAGCAATGGCCCGTCACACCAACTGACCTGTTTGTCAGGACACCCACTTGCATCAATAGCCCTGTCGTGAAAAACTCACATCATAATAAAGACAGAGGGAGAGGCGGCCATGCGCTTTAAGATATTAATATGTGCACTTTATTGCTTTGCGCTTGGCAATATAAGTGCCTATGCCCAAACACCACAAAAACTTGAGGTGCACCGCACTTATATGGAATTTGGGCCCGCAAAAGCTCTGTTCTATCAGCCGCAAATAACACCTGAGCCTGATGTGGCATTTTTGACTATTCATCGCACCGCTAATTTTCTTGAGCATGCAAGTTGTGTTGAATTATCGCAACGCGGCTATGCCGCCTTATGCATGAACACGCGCTTTGAAGGCAGCGAATATGATGTGGATTGGGATCGTATGGCGCTTGATGTCAAAGCGGGAATTGAATTCTTACGCAAACAAGCTCACATCAAAAAAATTATTTTATTTGCGCATAGTGGTGGGGGACCCACGCTAAGTTTTTATCAAGCTGTTGCTGAAAAAGGCATAAGCTATTGTCAAAATCCTGATCGGATCTGGCCATGCCGTGATGATCTCGCCAATCTACCCAAAGCAGATGCAATTGTCTTCGCAGATGCTCATCCCGGCCCAGGTGTTAATGCATTACGCAACATCAGCGGTGCAGTGGTGAATGAACAGGCTGGTCAATTTGATGAAAGTCTTGATCCCTTTAACCCCAAGAATGGATATAATCCGCAGGGCATTTCAACTTATAGCGCTGAGTTTCAAAAGCGCTATTATGCCGCTCAATCAAACCGCATGAACCATCTGATTGAGAATGCGCAAAAACGCATGGCCGCTATTCGCGCGGGCAAAAGTGTTTATCCTGATAATGACGTGCTGATTATTCCCCACGGCGGCAATCCCGGCGCAGGGCCAGGCGGCACATCACAATTACAGAGCTTTGACACACATGTCGCGTCACGCTCAACAGCGGCACCGCATAAACTTTTGCGCGATGACGGCAGTATTGTCACGCAAATCATTGCCTCAGTTGGCCCGCCTGATCTCACCTCCGCCAAACGCACACGCGCTTTTGATACGGGAACAAAAGTCCTGACTTTGCGTTCTTTTCTAAGCACAAATGCAATCAAATCCAAAAATTCTTATGATGATATTGACTATTGCTCAGCCAATTCATCAACCATTTGCGCATTACAAAATATCAGTGTGCCCTTATTGGTTACAGGCATGGGCGCGCATTATTTTATTCGCGACTCCGAGAATGAATATAATGCCGCAGCGTCAAGCGATAAGGATATTATCTATATTGAAGGCGCAACACATTTCTTTGGACCATGCCAAGGCTGTGCTGAACCGCCCGAACATTATGCCCATAGCCGTACAAATCTCTTTGATTACGTGGCAAAATGGACATCACAACATATTCAATCGCACTAAACTTATCTGGATAAAAAGCAATGACATATGTCACACGCACATTATTGAGCGCGTCACTTCTTCTGAGCTCATGCGCGACATTGTGTGCGCAAGACATAAATGACGAAAAATTTTACCGCGATCATCCCATCACCATAACTGTAGGCAATACAGCAGGTGGTGGGTATGATCTCGTTGCTCGTCTCGTCTCAAAATATATGGGCCGATATATTCCGGGCACACCGGCGATGATTGTGCAAAATATGCCGGGGGCCGCAACGCTGAAAGAGGCGAATTATATTTACTCCGTAGCGCCCAAAGATGGATCAGTCATTGGCACTATTGCCCGCGGAGCGGTGGTGCAACCCCTTTTCACCACTGAATTATTCGATGGCGCACGCTATCAATGGCTCGGCTCAGTTTCCAAAACTGTCAGCACCTGCATTGCCTATAAGACATCACATATTAAAAGCTGGAGTGATGTCATGTCGCATGAATTTATTGCGGCAGGGCAAGGCGTGAGCGCTGATTCAGATGTATTTGCACTCGCATTGAAAAATATATTTGGTGCGAAAATCAAACTCGTGACGGGCTTTCCCGGCACGAATGATATGTCACTGGCCATGGAGCGTGGAGAAGTTGATGGCTTTTGCGGACTGTCTTATTCTACGCTCAAAGTGCGTCATGGCGATTGGCTGAAAAATAAAGATGTCACCATTTTATTACAAGCAGGTCTTGAACGTGAGGATGAGCTCAAAGACATCCCGTTCATTGAAGATCTTGCGAAGGATAAAGAGACATTGCAAACCATTCGCGTGATCACATCACCGCAAAAAATAGCTTTGCCTTTTGCAGCTCCGCCTGAAACACCCGCCACGCGTGTTACCATTTTACGCAAGGCATTTGATGCGACTATGATCGATAAAGAGTTTCGCGCAGAGGCTGATCGTCTCGGCATTGATGTTGATCCCATCAATGGCGCTGAGGTCGAGCATATCGTTCGTCAGCTCTATGCCACGCCCAAAAATATTATTGCCCGTGCTGCGCGCGCTATGGAAGATGGCGAGAAAAAATAATGCTTATCATCGGATGTATTGCGACACATGCCCGTCTTAGGGATGAGCGTGCTGAGCAATACCAAGGACATGCCGAACATTATTTTTGATTGGTTCTGAAGTCTGCTCCATAGCTTCTACAATTTCATGCATTTTTTGTGCATTAAACCAGCGTGTATCAATATGCATTGCATGTGCATCAGCAATATAATCGGGATCAACCATCGTCTCATCAAAGGCATGCTGGAGGATATGAACAATCTGTGCTGGCACATGCGGGGGCGCAAGTACGGGACGGCCAAGAGCCAATTGCGCAAATAACAGACGCAGGGCCTGCTGATCTTTTTCCGTCTGCGCTAATTCAAGCGCATTGGGAACATCAGACAATTCAGGATGTCGCGACAACCCCATTTGCAACACAATGCGCAATTTTTTTGCCTGTAAAAGAGGCGTGAATTGCGCATGCATGGTTGATAAAAATATACCGCACGTGCCCTGAATTTCACCGCGCTCCATTGCCATTGTGCGCAAACTCGCACTTCCCGTATATCCCGATACCAGATCAAACTGTGTGTGCAAAATATCATTCATCGCCATGGGAAATGTCTGCGAATTAGACCCCGTTCCATCCGTACCAATAATAACTTTTTGTGTTACAAAATCATGTGTTGATTGAATAGATGTCGATGACCAGATCGAGCATGTATCGGTTTCCTCGCTCATATTCCCAATGTAATTAAATTGGCGATTGTCAAAACGTGCAAGCGGCTCACCTAAGGTCGCAAGTAAAAGCGAACTTGATGCAAGCAGCGCAATGACAGTGCCATCAGATTTTGACAGATGATAAAGATTATTTGCCGCAACTAAACCGCCGGCACCCTGCACATATTGAACGGATAATGAAGGATGGCCTGCAATATGCTGCCCAAAATGACGCTCTAATGTGCGGGCATATGTATCATAGCCACCACCTGGACCTGTTGGAACAATGATTGAAATTGTTTTGCCAGAAAAATAGCTATCATGCTCTTCAGCCTGGACGTGCACGCACACACAACCAAGCATAGCCATAGCTAACCAAGCGCAATGCAATGTCTTGGACATAGATCCTCCCTTATTTTATGCAGCTATGCTAACAAGTCTCTCACGACATCAGCAAGCCTGTTCTCACTTTTTAGCCATAAAACATATATGCAGCGCACTCATGTCATGCGCTTTTATATAGGTGTGATGTCTGATCAATCGTCATGGCGTGCACATTGACAAGGCCTTAGCCATGCCACAAAATTGAACATAAAAGAGTCTGGGAGGTCTTATGAAAAAAACATGTTTGGCACTCATCATCACCTTATCATCCCTTCAACTCGCGTCATCAGCTGAGCTCACCTCGATCAAAATTGCTGTGGGACAAAAGGGTGTGGGCGAAACAATGGTGCCTGAAATTGGCCAGCAAAAAGGTATTTTTCAGAAGCACGGCTTAATTCTCGATATTTTTTATACCGCAGGCAGTGGTGAAACGATTCAGGCCATTGTTGGCAATAGTGCGCAAATTGGCGTAGCCACTGGCTTATCTGGCGCCATTGGTGCTTATGCACGCGGCGCACCCTTGCGCATCATCGGCGCTACTTTTACAGGCGACACAAATTTATTCTGGTATGTGAAAGCAGATTCAAAACTCAATTCACCCGGTGATGCCGATGGTAAAACCATTGCCTATTCAACCAATGGCTCATCAACACATAACGCCGTTTTGCAAATGCAAAAATATGCGCATGTTCATTTTAAACTCACGGCAACTGGTAGCGCGCCCGCTACCTTCACACAAGTGATGAGCGATCAAATTGACGTGGGTTGGTCTGGTGCGCCATTTGCTGTTGAAGCATTGGAGCAAGGACGGATTAAAACACTTTGGCGCGCATCGGACATTCCTGCCGTCAAAGGAATGACCAGCCGTGTCATGGTTGCCAATGCCGATTATATGAAAGACCATCCTGCCGTGACGGCAGAATTTTTAGCTGCCTATCGTGAAACTCTTGATCTCATTTATCACAGCCCCGAGGGTGCGCAGGCCTATGCGGCTTGGGCCGATATACCGCTCAATGTCGCACAAAGGACGCTGAGAGATTTTGTCTCTTATGAAGCAACAAATCCTGATGAGATTATGGGCCTTGATCAAGCCATGAATGATGCCGTGGAATTTAAATATATCACAGCCCCACTCAATGCTGCTCAAATCAAAGAGCTCGTCAACATTCCCAAGCGGCAGTGACGCGTGGCTCTTATGACACGACTTATTCCCCTTTCTGATGGCATGTTGAAAACATCAATCAATGCCGTGCTTGGCCTAGAACCCTCCGTCATCAAACACTATCTTGAGTGCGATGAGAGGGGGGATTGTTTTATACCCGTCTATGCCTTTTTGATGCGTGTCGATGATAATATTATTTTATTTGATACTGGCGCTGGGCATGACATGCAGCCAACTCTTGGCACACTGCCCCATAATTTGCGTGCGCATAATGTGCAGCCTGAAGACGTCACTCATATTCTTCTCACCCATATGCATTCTGATCACGCGAATGGCTTGATTGATCCTGAAGGGCGCGCTGTTTATCCTCACGCGCAACTTTATATTATGCGTGATGAATATGACTTTTGGATGAAGGATGAAGCATCAGACCTTGCCAATATTCAGCGCACACGTTTGCGCTCACGCAAGAATTTAGCACCTTATCAAAATCGTATCACACTTATCAGCGATGGTGATAATATCCTTAATTGCAAAGCCATATTGAGCGCAGGCCATTCACCAGGCCATACTTGCTGGCAGATAGATACAGAGCAGGATAATTATCTGATATGGGGTGATTGCGCGCATTTTTCGGAACTGCAAATCCGTTTTCATGACACGGCTGTGACATATGATTTTGATAAAAGCCAAGCACGCGACGCACGTCACTCTATGCTTTCAAAGGCCGCATATGAAAAACTGATCGTCGCGGGGGCGCATATAGCGCCATCAGGCCTGTGCACCATTCAACAGCATAATAATCATTTCATTCATCAGATCATCTAACACCAAAGCTGTGCTGATCTACAGCTGTTAGTGATTGCAAAACATTTTCAATTCACGCATAAGACATTTTACGTCTCAAGTAAGGGATTATAATCATGCGCCATTTTTCCAAAGCCCTCTCTCTGAGTTGCCTGCTGTTAACTCTGAGCATAACGCACGTTTATGCACAGGATTTTGGACGCATTATAGGTGGTGCCGTTGCCAATGCTATGCGAGCAGCCGCAACGCAAGAGGAATGGCGCAAACTGCCTCCCAATATGACGCGTTGTGTTGATTTATCCCTGCAAATGCGTGGTAATAATTTGCAAAATTTTATTAATGCGGGTGTAGGCCCCAATGATTACCGCATTTCGCAAGTGACAAATCTGTGCCGCATGTTTGCACAGGATCTGAGCTCCTCCGTCCCCTGCACCATTGATAATGGCATGGGCCAAATGGTGCAAAGCACATGTCGTGAATTCTATATGGAAGCTGGCACCAATCGCGCTCTGAGCTTTAATGAAGCGGTCGATTTTGCTAATCGTGGCGTACGTTTTTCAATTGGCCGCACAGAAACAACTGAAGCAATTAAGCGACGTGAACTCGCAGCTAAGACAGAAGCCGAGCGCGTGGAGCGTCTACGCCTGCAAGCGCAGGCCGAGGCTGAACGCATGCGGGCACAAACAAAATCCGCATGGGATAATATACCCACTGAGCTCATGTCGTGTTTATCACTGGGCTTAGATGCCACGCCTCTTGATCCACAAAAAGCCATGGATGCCGGCATATTACCAAGTGACCCGCGTTATGAGCCCTATAAAAAGGCCTGTTCAGATATCGCCAGCGCAAGTCAAAAACAGGGCATTGAAAGCTGTGAGCGGCAAGATATTTTGCAACATAATGTGCCAACTCAATGTCAGTGGGCTTGGCATGTCAGAGATCCCGCCACCGATGAGGCGATCTCAACTGAAGATGCCATCCATGCATGGCTCAGCGCACTTTATGCGCATAAGCCCATCCCTGTTGACTACGCGCTGATTGAACCAAAAGATGTGCGCGCCGCGCGTCTTGCAGCGGCTGAAAATCTACGTCTGCAAAATCTAAGAGAGCGCGATGCGCAGATAACCTTTCAGCGCGCATCCTGTGTCGCACCAAAGGCAAGTTGGTTTGACTTTTTTAGCCCCAAGGCCGATGACACCATCCGTGCCATTAATAATATAGCTTCACCCCTGCATGATGTCATCAGCACCAGTGTCACTTATCTCAAAAGCAAGCCTGATGACACGCTTGTGCGCACAAGTCTCAAGCAAAGACTTGATTATGAAGCTGATAAAATAACCCCACAAAATTATACAAATGAGGCAGATCTATCACGCGCGCTGACAGCAGCCATCACTGAAATTGATCCGCTGAAGTCGCTATGTGCTTTTGATTTAACAGATGGCTTTATCATCCGCCTTGTTCAAAAATTAAATGCCGACAGCTTTATGAGTGCGCGCTTGCTCAAAACCCCTAACCCCGAGCAGGCGCAAGTCTATCTGCCGTTACTCGTTACAATGCCGACATCAACCTATCCCTAGGAGGACTTGATCATGAGTCAGTTTTATGCACGCAGTGAAAGCATTGTTAATCGAATGGAGCGTTACGGCACTTTAGTGGGGCGCTTTTTACTGAGCACATGGCTCTTATTGCTTGTGCTGAGCATGGTCATCACCTTGATCTGGCTTGTCATTGTTGAGTCAGAAAAATCATACCGGACGAATCCGGATAAATATCAACTCTCGTCAACACAAATTAAACTCGATCCCAGCAAAATAACTGTTGATGGTCACGCCCTCACCTTGCCCGAACTGAGCATTGCCATTGATTTTCGCGCCATTGCCAAAATGCCCACAAGTGATGTCATTGCTGATCTGCTGACCATCCGTGCGCAGACCGGTAATTGCTATTATAAATCCGGCTCAAATGACTGCGAAACAGATTTGGCGCGCCGCACGGAAGCGGCCACTATGGGGATGAATAATATCGCCCGCCAATATAAGCCTGATGCGATTTTACCATTTTTGGAGCGCAATAATATCGTGGTCACTGCTGTACAGCAAAATAATAGCATTGATCGCTATATCGGCGACTCCGGTTTTCCCGATAGCAATGACTATAATAAAACCTTGCTGGCCATTGCCAATCAATGCCAACGCAGCTTTTTGGATCATTATAACACTCTGCCTTATGCGCAGAATAAAATGTTATATTTTGCTATCAGCTTTCAATGTCTTGATCGCGCCATCGCCAATATTGAAAGTGATATGGCAGGACGCCCCCGCCCATGGACCGGCCTTGATGAAGCGCGCCTGATGATGATCATCTATGCTTTGGGCGGTATTATCGGCGGCATTATTTTATTCACGCTCATCATTGTCAGCATCCGCATAGAATATAATTTACGCAATTTGCGCTATCTCAACCCCGCCCATGATGTGGATGGCGACAATAGCTAAGCCGTAAAGAGGCGCGAGCTCATCACTCGCGCCTTTCACATAATTGTCATAAAAGACGCTTAGGTTTTTCATTCAGTCTTGATGTTCGAAGAGGATGCAACGTGAGCTCGACACCTACCAATGCGCCAACCTCCTCCCTCATTGATCATGAGATTGATCGCATCAAATCTGAAATCGCTGACAGTTTCGATGAAGAAATCGAGCTTGAAAGTGAAGATATTTACAATTATGGCGCGCCAGACCAAGCCCAAGTTGACGCGCATCGCCAAGATCACGTGTTTGATCGTAAATTATATTTTAGCGAACTCTTCCGCCTTCAACATGAGCTGGTGCGTTTGCAGGATTGGGTTAGTCATTCAAAATTAAAAGTGGTTGTGATCTTTGAGGGGCGTGATTCCGCTGGCAAAGGTGGCATGATTAAGCGCATCACCCAACGTCTCAACCCCCGTGTTGTGCGTGTGGTGGCTCTGCCTGCGCCCTCTGAGCGCGAGCGTCATCAATGGTACTTCCAACGCTATGTCACGCATTTGCCAACGGCTGGTGAAATGGTTCTGTTTGATCGCAGCTGGTATAATCGCGCAGGCGTAGAACGCGTCATGGGCTTTTGCTCTGAAGATGAAGTGCAAGAATTTTTCCGTTCTGTGCCAGAATTTGAACGCATGCTCGTGCGCTCTGGCATTATTTTGATCAAATATTGGTTTTCCATTACCGATGAAGAGCAAGAATTCCGCTTCCGTATGCGCATATCCGATCCACTCAAGCGGTGGAAATTATCACCCATGGATATGGAAAGCCGCAAACATTGGGAAGATTACACCAAAGCGAAAGAGGAAATGCTTGCCCGCACACATACCGAGGACGCGCCATGGTGGATCGTGAATGCGGTTAATAAACGTGCGGCGCGCCTGAATTGCATTAGTCATTTGCTGACACAAATTCCTTATCAAGACGTGCCCTTGGCCGAGGTGCAATTGCCGCCGCGTGAACGCCACCCCGATTACCAGCGTCATCCCGTGCCACAAACCATGTATATTCCAGAATTATTCAAATAAATTGACTCTGCTGTCGTCATAAAAGTGTCACGCAAATCTTATTTGCCGTAATGAGACTCTTTATTTAGGACTCACTGACATGCAGCCCATGCGTATGGCCGACACCACACTGACCTTTGATCACGTTCACAAAGCCGTTCACCAAAACCATTTCTGGAGTCGTGATGGCCTTCAAGAGCGTTTATTTACATTATTATTTTCAGGTCTTGTGTATGCGCAGATCTGGGAAGATCCATGCGTTGATATGGATGCGCTCGGCTTAAGAGAGGATGATGATATCATTGCGATTGCCTCGGGCGGGTGCAATGTCATGAGTTATCTCAGCCGCCCCATCAATTCAATCACCGCCATAGATCTTAACGCGCATCACATCGCGCTCAATGAACTTAAAAAAGCTTGCTTCACTCATTTCCCAACTCACGATTACACTCTCGATTTTTTTGCGCGCCCAGATCATCAACAAAACATCCTGCATTATGATATGTTCATTGCGCCATATTTATCTGCCCCTGTGAGAGCCTATTGGGAGCGCAAAAATATATGGGGCAAACGAAATATTGAACGCTTTGCGCATAATTTTTACCATCATGGCTTGCTTGGGCATTTCATCGGCATAGCCCATAAACTCAGCGCGCTTTATGGCGTGAAGCTGAGTGATATGGTTGCCTGCACAACGCTCGAAGAACAAAAATTATTTTTTGAGCAAAAGCTCAAACCCATATTTCACTCACGCCTGTTCAAACTCATCGTCAATCATAGAGCGTCTCTATATGGCCTTGGCATTCCACCCGCGCAATATGCCTCATTGCTTGGGGAAGGCGAAGACAAAGGCGGCATGGCCTATGTTCTCGAAAAGCGCGTCGAACGTCTTGCGTGCCAATTCCCGCTCGCCACAAATTATTTTGCTTGGCAGGCTTTTGCGCGTCATTATGACGTTAACTCGCCCGCCGCTTTGCCGCCCTATTTGCAAAAAGAGCATTTTGATACAATCACGGCCCAAACCACTAAATTATCAATTATTCAAGCCAATCTCATTGACCATCTCGAACATACGCGCCCTCATTCGCTGAGCTGTTATGTTCTTCTTGATGCGCAAGATTGGATGAATGATGAAACGCTTAACCGACTCTGGCGCGCCATTATGCTCACAGCCCGCCCGGGCGCTCGCGTAATCTTCCGCACAGCTGACACACACTCCATTCTCACGCATCGCCTTGATCCCTCAATCCTCAGCCATTGGAGCTATGATGAAGAGGCCTGCCGTGCATGGCATGAGAAAGATCGCTCAGCCATTTATGGCGGCTTCCATCTCTATACCCTGAAAGATTAATCTGATGTCCGCCACCTCATCCACTCAATTGATGAATGATATTTATAGCTGGCAGACAGATATTTATGATCTAACACGCAAATATTATTTGCTTGGACGGGATGAATTAATTGATGAGTTGAATGCGGAGCCCCATCACACCATTCTTGAAATCGGTTGCGGTACAGCGCGCAATCTCATTCGTGCCAGCCGCCTATATCCGCGCAGCCCCTGTTATGGCATTGATGTCAGCACCATCATGCTCGCAAAAGCACATGAATCGATTGAGCACCACGGCCTCTCAGAACGTATCAGCCTTGCGCATGCTGATGCCTGCGCGTCTGATTTTTCTCCTGTTCATTTTCCGCAAAAATATGATCGGATTTATTTTTCCTATACCTTATCAATGATTCCAAATTGGCGCGCAGCGCTTCGCAATGCCCTTGCGCGATTGGAGGATAATGGCACGCTCATGCTGATTGATTTTGGCGGGCTTGACCAAATGCCCACTGTTTTCAAATCTATATTATACAAATGGCTCGCGCTTTTTTCCGTTCACCCCCAAAGTGAACTCGAAAGCTATGTGCATAGCATCGCTGAGAGCATGAATATGTCCGTACACATCAGCAAGCCCTATGCAGGTTATGCAATCAAAGCACTCATCACTAAGCAGAGCTCATAGACGAAGACGCTTACCCGCCTTCGTCTGTTGCTTTAGCGCATTTTAAGCAAGACCACCTGATCATGCGCCGCATCTGTTGTCGCCCGCAGATGCGCAACATCGCTTGGGCTGACGACCGAAGCTTGATTGCCCCATGACGTCCGCACAAATGTCAGGACATCGGCTATCTCTTGGTCATCTAATTGCACGCGATATTGCGGCATACGATAAGCATAGGGCTTGCCCATGACCACAAGGGGCTGCGCACCATTCAGCACGAGATTGATGAGAGATGTCGGCAAGGCATCTTGCGTTGTGGGATTACCAGCAAGTGCTGGCATAAAACTGCCCTGCCCTTTGCCGTCTAGCCCATGGCATGATGCGCAATTAGAGGCATAAATCATGGCCCCGCGCTCTTGGCTTGTGCCTTTTTTCAGCGCCTCTGTTGCAGCCCCATCATAGGCAAATGCAGGCTCTTGTGTGCGTGCCGGCAAGGATTTGAGATAGACCGCAATGGCTTTTAAATCCGCATCCTTCATATAGGGTGTGGAATTATTGATGACATCAATCATCGAACCAAAGACCGCCCCATATTGATTATGGCCCGTTTTCAAAAACGCAATAATATCTTCTTGCGACCATGCACCAAGGCCTGTGCGCATCTCGCCGCGCAGGCTTGGGGCCCACCAGCCATCAAGCTCAGCTCCTGAGAGAAATGCCGCATCACTGGCATCACCCGCTTTTTCTTGCAGCGCTATACCGCGTGGCGTATGACATGCCCCGCAATGCCCCAAACCCTCAACGAGATAAGCGCCTCTATTCCAGTCTGCGCTTTGATCTTTTTTGGGCACAAAGGTTTGACTGTCGGCAAATAAAACATTCCACACCGCCATAGGCCAACGCGGACTAAGAAGCATTGGAATGTCATTGCGACGATTAGGCGTTTGGGCTGGCGGCACTTCATTCATAAAAAATAAATAGAGGTCTTTGATATCCTCATCACTCATTTTTGCATAAGATGTATAGGGCATTGCGGGATAGAGATGATGCCCATCGCGCGCTATGCCTTCGCGCATGGCACGCGAAAAATCATGAAGCGTATAACGCCCAATGCCGCTTTCAACATCGGGGGTGATATTGGTGGAATAAATTGTGCCAAGAGGAGAGCCCATCGCAAGCCCACCCGCAAATGCTGCTCCACCCGGCACAGAATGACAGGCGACACAATCACCTGCGCGCGCAAGATATTCACCACGGCTGGGTTGTTTGGGCGCGGACTCCTGCGCGTAAGCGGAGAGACTGAGTAAAGCCGCACCCGCCACGGCAGACATAAGTTTTTTCATCATCATGCCTTAATACCCAATCCGCCATGCTCATAACCAATGCTCTCTGCGCGTTTCGCATTGGATAAATCATGATCCATAATCGGCAGAGTGCGGATACGCTCACCCGTCAAAGCATAAATAGCATTGCACAGAGCAGCAGCGAGAGGCGCTGCACCCGGCTCACCTGCACCGCCCCATTTTGTGCCTCCACTCAAAGCAAAATGCACATCAATTTTGGGCGCTTGGGCAAATCGCACCATTTGATAGCTATCAAAATTGCCTTGCTCTGGCGCACCATTTTTAATGGTGATCTTGCCATAGAGTGCCGCGGACAGCGCATAGATCGAGCCACCTTCCATTTGCTCCGCAAAACTGAGGGGGTTGATCACATGGCCTGAGTCCGCGGCAATAGTGACTTTATCAACTTTCAATTTGCCATTGATGAGCGTGATCTCAACGACCTCACCCACAATCGTTCCATAAGCTTCATGGATTGCAATACCGCGAGCGCGATGAGGCCCAATCGGCTTGCCCCACTCACCCTTTTCAGCCACGAGATCAAGCACACCTAACCAATCGCTTTTACCCTCCAAGAGAGCGCGGCGGAATTTGTAAGGATCTTGCTTGGCAGTTGCTGCCATTTCATCCACAAAACTCTCAATCGCAAAAGCATTTTGCGATGCGCCCACTGAACGCCAAAACGCAACGGGGATATGCGTATTTTTCAACACACATTCAACGCGCGTATTAGCAATGGCATAGGGATTGTTGGACAATCCTTCAATCGCCATGGGCTCAAGTCCATTGGCGGGCATGGGACGACCAAGCGACACAAATAAAGAGCCAACGGCTGTGCGGATATTCCATGCCTGCGGCTTGCCTTGATCATCAAGCGCGGCGCGGAATGTCAGCGCGGCTTGTGGCCGATAGCGGTCATGGCGAATATCATCTTCGCGTGTCCAAATAAGCTTGATGGGCTTTTTGACAATTTTGGCAATAGCAATCGCTTGCACCATATCATCATTATTGGATTTACGACCAAAGCCACCGCCCAAAAATGTATTATGGATTGTGATTTGATCTGCCTTTAAGCCCGTGAGCGCCATTGCGGTTTGCAAGGTGCGGTCAGCGGATTGCGTCCCCACCCACACATCAAGCTTATCATCGCGCAAATCAACAGTCGCGTTCATTGGCTCCATTGTCGCATGGGCGAGATAAGGCACTTCATAGGTCGCCTCAAGCACTGTGCTTGCAGCGCTCAACACTGACGTCGCATCACCATCATTGCGCGCAATGGCAGCAGGCCCTGCAAGAGAGGCTGCTTTATATTCGCGGTTAAACTGCGCACTGTCAGTCTGACCAGCCACACCCACATTCCATTCAGGCTGCAACAAGGCCAAGGCCTGTTTCGCACGCCAAAAACTTCCCGTTGCCACAACAGCAACAGCATTGGGCAATTTCACAACCTGCACAACGCCTTTGGCATTTTTGGCGGGCGTTTCATCCACACGCGCCAAAGTCCCACCGGGAACTGGACATGCCTGAATGGCCGCAAACAACATATTGGGGATTTGCGTATCAATTGCATATTGTGCCGCACCATTCACTTTGAGCGGGACATCAACACGCTTCATAGCTGTGCCAATAATTTTAAAATTGGCGGTTTTGACAGCAGGCTCTGTGCTTAATTTGATCTTAGCCGCCTCTTGCGCAAGCTCGCCATAGCGCAAACTGCGCCCCGAGGCTTTATGCGTGACAACACCAAGTTCTGCCGCGCATTGTGCGGGGTCAACATTCCAGCGCAGAGCTGCTGCGGTAATCAATCGCTGACGAGCACTTGCGCCAACTTGACGCAATTTCGCTTGTGAATCCTTGACCGAATGGCTGCCCACGGAAGACATATCACCATAGATATTATTCTCGCGCGCACTGCGTGAGGGTGAGCCATATTCAATTTTGACTTTATTCCAATCACATTCCAATTCTTCTGCGACAATCATCGGCAAGGCCGTCATACTTCCCTGACCAAGCTCAGCGCGAGTGTAGCGGATAAGCACTGTGTCATCAGGCTCAATCGCAATCCAAGCATCGAGATCATAGGGATTGGTATCACCCTTGTCCCAAGGCTGTGCAGGCACTGTTGCTGCCAAAGCCTGAAGGCCGCTATCAAGACCAATTGCAAGACCACCTGAGAGTGTAAGACCAGTCCGGATAAAAGAGCGGCGTGATAAAGTTTGATCTATTACGTTCATAGCACCCTCCCTCACGCTTTCATCATTGCGGCAGCGCGATGAATAGCGCGGCGCATACGCTCATAAGTGCCACAACGGCAGATATTGGTGATGGCCGCATCAATATCCGCATCACTGGGTGCGGGATTGTTTTTGAGAAAGGCCACAGTCGACATGATCTGGCCGGATTGGCAATAACCACATTGAGGCACATCTTCTTCAATCCATGCCTTTTGGACGGGATGGCTTGAGTCAAGCGACAGACCTTCAATTGTTGTAATGTCAGCGCCCGCCAAAGTGCCAATCGGCACTGAGCACGAGCGCATGGGCTGGCCATTAATATGCACAGTGCATGCGCCACATTGCGCCACACCACACCCAAATTTTGTTCCGGTTAAACCCAAGACATCGCGCAGCGCCCACAATAGAGGCGTATCGTCTTCAAGATCAATCTGGCGTGTTTGCCCATTTACAGTGAAGGTGATCATCATTTCCCCCAAGACAGATCTAAATCAATCTCTTCGCATTAGCTCATACTCAATGCGATTGTGCTGCCCAAATTAAGCGCAAATGCCCAGCCCTTCAACCGCTAACTTTGACGCCGGTCGCATTGCATCGCACCAAAATAAAAGGCGCGCTGGATAAGACCAACGCGCCCCAAGAGCTTGGCTTTAGATTCAATTTATGGCGCAACGCAGGTTAGCGGACGCGCATAGCCAATGTCGTAACCGCATGTCGGTGTCACCCAGGGATCGCAGCTCAGGCCATGGCGTTCAATAAAGGCAAGACAATCCTTATGCCGCGCTTCAAGCGCTGACGCAGATGCGGGCTTTGCATCTGCAGTTGATTTATCCTGCGCTGATGCATGAGATTTTTTCTTTGCATGATCTGGCTCTGCTTTAACAGCATCACCATGGGGCGCGTCAGCAACGGCATCCTCTGCCCGCACGGGAACAGGGCTCGCCAATGAGAGTGACAACACAAAAGCACATGCCAGTGATAAGGTCAAAAAATGTGAAGGGCGCATAGACAATCTCGCTGCTATTGAAAATCAGGCGACTCGTGATCTGAGCTGTGTATAGCCAATTTTCGTGGCGCGTGAAGCCTAAATCGACAGCCCTTTTGAGGAGAGCTGCGCCGTGCATAGCCGAGCTTTGCACAAACGGGCTTGCCCTCCCTTTGACATCGGGCCAAATCAGCCTAGTGATAAGAGGATCACGACTCGCCCTACGTCAGCCGCCCCCAGAGCGTGCAACACATCATTTTGCATCGAGCCCTTCTATGCCCTTTTCCTTCATCATCCCGATCATCATTGGTTGCGCCCAATTCATGCACCAATTTGATGGGCTTGTGATTGCAATGGCCCTGCCGTCCATTGCGCATGCGTTAGATGTCAATCCAATTCGGCTGGAGCTGGCCATCACCTGCTATTTATTATCACTTGCGGTATTTGTTCCCCTCAGCGGATGGCTCGCCGATAAATATGGCACCAAGAAAATCTATCTGCTCGCCATCACCATCTTCACCATCAGCTCATTATTTTGCGGCCTGTCACAAAGCTTTGGGCAATTGGTCATGTGGCGCACGATTCAGGGCATTGGCGCATCCATTATGACGCCGGTCGGGCGCATCATCGTTGCGAAAAGCGCACCCAAAGATCTGCTGCTCAAAGCCATGACCTACATCACCATACCCGCTGCCCTCGCGCCTTTGCTCGGGCCTTTAGTGGGGGGGCTGATCGCCACATATTTTTCATGGGAATGGATTTTTTACGTCAATATCCCCATTGGCCTCATTGGCCTGACTTGTGTTTATTTTTATATTCCCGATTTGAAAGAAGAGAGCATCGCGCCGCTTGATTGGATTGGCTTTATATTAACCGCCACCGCCATGGCCTTTTTAGTGCTGGGTTTTGAATCCATCGGCCACGGGCTCTTTTCGCGTGATATCTCATTACTCTTTCTTGTGGTTGGCGCGGGCGCCGCCTTTTTATACATACGGCATGAACGCACGATTGATAGGCCCATCATCAATCTTGATCTGCTGAAAATTACATCCTTTCACGCCTCTCTTACGGGCGGTGGTTTATTTTATCTCGGCACAATTGCGTCCATCTTTTTAACCACATTGCTGCTGCAAGCAGGTTTTGGCTATAGTGCATTTGACGCGGGCAAAGCCATGATGTTTGGCGCGCTTGGCTCGATCACCACACGCTTTATCTTTCGTCCGCTCATTCGCATTGTGACCTATCGGCACATTCTCATGCTCAATTCGCTGGTCTATGGCAGCTATCTTCTGATTTGCGCTTTGTTGGGGCTTCAAACAATTTATGCAGTGATGGTTGTTATTTTCTTTATCGGTGGCATCGCCCGCGCTATGCAATTCACATCATTGCAATCATTTAATTATGCGGATGTGCCACGCCCCGCCATGAGTCAAGCCACAAGCTTTTCGTCGATGATTTTGCAGCTCACGCAAAGTTTTGGCGTAGGCATTTCAGCTTTTATCATTCATGTGACACAAGATTTTTACGGCCACACCACGCTGGGAATTGCTGATATTGCCCCTGCCTTTGTCTTTATCGGCCTGTGCTCACTTGGCTCAATTTACATTTTTGCGCGCTTACCATCCGATGTCGCATCTCATTTACGTCACGCCCGAACAAATGGCTCATGACGCTGACGTTGAGCCCGATGTTGTGCTTGATGATGCGCTGGCTGTTGAGGACGCTAATTGTTGCCCGCCGACATAACCGCCCTTTTGAATGCCTTGAATAACCTCTTGCACTGTCACCTTGCCATCATTATTCGCATCCCAAAATGCCATAATGCCCTGCGCTTGTTGAGCAGCAGATGACGACGACAAAGTCGGATCAGCAGATGTGAGCGCCGTCTCAAGATCCGCACTATCAAAATAGCCTTTATTGGCGGTATCATATTGCGATACGATCGTTTGGGCTTGCTGAATAGTTTGAATACCCGTTTGAATTTCGTCCAAACTGAGATTTCCATCGTGATTACTGTCCCATGCATTAAATGTGGTGATGGGGTCAGAGGCAATTGAGGGATCAATGGTCGCCTGATTCATAAATTCACTCAAGCTAATTTGCCCGTCAAAATTACTATCAAATTGCGACAAAATCGAAGCCGCTTGCGAGGCGGGATCTGAGGCCGTTGAGGATGCCCCGCTTTGGCTTTGCACCAAGAATTTAATATTGCTGGTTTGCAAGCCGCTAACGATTTCTTGCTGTGTAAGATGACCATCCCCCGCGCTATTCCATGAGCTGAGCACAGACGCCAAAGAAGGTGCACTGGATGACAGAGATGCCAAACCTGTCGCGCTGACATCAATATAACCCTGATTTGACGGGTCAAATTGTGCCATCAATTGGCTCGCCACATCAAACACCTGCTGCCCATCAACCATCTCACCAAGACTTATCTGACCATCACCATTCACATCATAAAAATTCATGGTGTTTTGCGCTTGGCTCGCAAGATTGGACGCGGCCGCAGTTGGTTGAGCATTCGCTAAAGCCGCATTGATATCACTCAGATCAGCATAGCCCTTAGCGCTGGTATCATATTGCGCCATCATATTTTGCGCATTCACTGATGCATTCACAGTTTCCATAAGGGAGGATATGTCACTTAAAGACATTTGGCTTGTTGACAAGCCCTTCATAATTTCATCTTGCGTTAATTGGCCATTGCCTGCGCTATCCCATGATGTCAACAAGGCGACAAATGACGGCGACACCGTCGAAACAGCCGAGGACAGATTATGAAGATCAATGTAACCTTGATGTGTTGTATCATAATTTGCCATTAATTGCGTCGCAATATCGTTTTGCTGATAGCCCGTCACCAATTCCTGCTGCGTGATCTGGCCATCATTATTTGCGTCCCATTGGCTAAAAATGGATTGAGCTTGCGATGCATCACCCAATGCAGGATTTGCGGCATAAGCCGCCTGAATATCACTAACTGTAATATAGCCTTTATTGGCTGTATCAAATTGCTGCATCATAGATGTCGCAAATTGTGTTGCTGCAGCTGTTTCAGCGAGTGATGAGACATTAGCCAAAGACATAGCCAGAATAGGCGTTGTCGTTGATGATGATGTGCTAGAGGACGAGGAAGAGGTTGTTGATGATGTCGTTGAAGGATCTGTAGATGATGTGGATGAGGATGATGTGCTTGATGTGGATGAGGACGAAGAACTATTTGATGACGTGCTAGAAGAACTCTTTGATGACGCATTGGCTGTGGCATAAGCCTGCAATTCAGCCAGTGAGACGGATCCATCGCCATTTTTATCAAGCGCGGTCATCATCTCAGAGGCCTGATATTTAGCTGTGGCGTAATTTGTTGAGAAAGATGGGTAGAGCATACAGTCAAAAATTGTTTTTTTGACATTAAATGATGTTGGCGCCGCAGCCCCCATGTCTTGGGCGGGCTGATCGAGCAGCATTTCGGCAAATACCTGCTGAAATTGCGTGGACGAAATGGAGCCAGATGAGCTTGCCCCAAAGCTCGACAACACGGATTGATCAACAGTGCTGGCTGTTGTCGTCGTGGCCGTACGGAGTTGGGTTAAAAACTGGGTTGCAAAATCACTCATCACTTATCCTCTGCCGTTATGCAGCAAGTGATGTGCCAAAATAGACGCTATAAGCATGGCTTTAAAGTCGCCTATGCCCGCGCCATCGGCCATAGCAATAATATCTAGATTGAGATCAGACTTTGTGCTAGGAGACTCTCATAACAATGGCAAAGCCAATATTTGGGAGTTGATGATGAAGAGTACGCATGAAGCGACCGAAGCGCGGCGTCAGGACTCATACAGTCTGAATGAAAACATTCACCCTGAGACATATAAGGGTTCATCCCCAATCAAAATCAATAAACTCGGGCATTTTGTTTATGAAGTCAGCGATGTCGAACGCACCGCTAAATTTTGGAAAGAGGTCATGGGTCTGATTGAAACAGACCGCAATCGTCATGGCATGGTGTTCTTTCGCTGCGGCTCAGATCATCATGCCATCGGCCTTAAACCCATGCCCAAAAACAAGCCTGCTAAACGCGATCACGCCTCAGGCTTACAAATGGAACATTTGGCATTTGAAGTTGCTGATGTTGAAATGCTGAAAAAGGCCAAGGCCTATCTGCGTGCAAATAATATCCCCATCATGTTTGAAGGGCGAAAAGGTGCGGGCTGCAATATCAGCATTAATTTTCTTGATCCCGATGGCTATGAATTTGAAATTTATTGCGACATGGATCAAGTCGGCCCTGATGGTCGTTTGCGCCCCTCAACCATGTTTAGGCCTGCAGATCCCCTCGAAGAGGCCATTGCTAATCCCGTTGAGAAAAAATGGTAAATTTATGCGCGCTCACTGAGCGCGCGTCAGCCCTTGCCTTGAGCGCGCCATTCACTGAACAGCGCGCGCTCGTCACATCTCACCTTCATACAAAAACAAAAGTAACACGTGTCAGATTCACCTTCTCCATCCGATAAAAGCGCACAATATACGGCTCTGTCATGGCATGCGTTTAATTCAACCTATTTGCCAGCGCTGATTTTTGCTTTGGGCGCAGGCATTGCTTTGCCTGCCATACCCACTCTCGCCAAATCATTTGATGTGAGTTTTGGTATCGCCAGCGGTGTCGTCACATCATTTTTGCTCGGCAATCTCGCGGGCACATTGCCAACGGGCTGGATGATTGATCGCTTTGGTCGCCGCTCCGTGATGATTGTCGGCCCTTTACTCGCAACAGCAATGGCGCTGCTGGTGTGGTCCGCTCATTCATTTACTGAATTATTGATTTACCGCTTCTTTGGTGGCTGTGCGACGCAAATGTGGTTGATGGGCCGTCTTGCGGCAATTTCGCACAAAGCATCTGCCGATCAACGCGGACGCCAAATTAGCTGGATGTTTGGCATGGATAATACGGGCAAACTTGCTGGCCCCGTTATTGGTGGTTTAATCGCCACACATTATGGCATGAACGCGCCTTTTTTGGCTTATGCGATCATCTCTTTGCTCGCGCTCATTCCGACACTTATTTATATGGAAGATACGCCACGCGCCATCAAGACAACAGCGCGCAATGACACGTCATCCCAATCGAACATCACGCTGGCAGAGATTATTTTCCCGCGCCTTGTTTATTTTGGTGTGGCTTTATTTGCGGGCCTGACACGCGGGCCAGTGCAAGCGGATTTATTGCATCTTTACGCTGCCTTTGCCTATCAACTCAGCCCAGCCCAGATCGGATTTTTAGCGACGGGAGCCGCGCTGATCTCATGGCCAATTGGGTTTATTGCGGGGTGGATGATGGATCATCTTGGCCGCAAGAAAACAATGGTGCCGGGATTTGGTGGTGTGGCCTGCGCCATGACCGCGCTGGCGATTTCGGCTTTCGTGACATTGCCCTATCTCACTTATGCGCTTTTGTTTTTTATAGCCGTGGCCTTTCAGGCGCTCACAGGCGGGTCCATACAGACCATTGGCGCAGATGTCGCCCCACCTGAGGCACGCGGGCGCTTCTTGGGCCTGTGGCGTTTTACGGGGCAAGGCGGAGCGACACTTAGCCCAATTATTTTTGCGCTCCTTGCCGATCAAATCAACTATGGCACAGCGTTTTTATTTACCGCTGCCGCCGCCGGCATGGTCGCCCTCTTGCTCGTGCTCTATGTCCCCGAGACGCGCAAAGATAATCCCTCTTCATAAGCGCGGGGGCTTGATATTTACCCCAAAGAAAGACTAAGAACGAGCCCTGTTTGCGAGTACCCCATCATGTCTAAGCTGAAAAAACGCATTTTAAAACATCTGGCCGATGACATTTATTGTCGGCTTGGCATTTCCTCACTTCATGGCATTGGCGTATTTGCTATTCGTGCCATTCCCAAGGGCGCTGATCCCCTCAGATGTATGAGCCCGAATAAAGAAGTGAGCATTCATCGCAAAGATATTAAAAAGCTCGACAAAAGCGTCAAAGAATTAATCAAAACATTTTGCTATTATAAAGATGATGAAGTTCTGGTGTCCACGATGGGTCTTAACACCATGAACATTGCTTTTTATCTCAATCACTCAAAAGAGCCCAATGTGCGCATGAAAAAAGACGAGAGCTTTGAAGCTTTGCGCGATATTGCCGAGGGCGAGGAATTGCTGATGGATTATGATAAGAGCTTTGGTGAAACCCATATCTTTACGTAAAATCCATCAGCCCCACGTAATGAAAGCCCGTTTAAATCACGGGCTTTAGGGGTTCGGTGCGGCGATAGATCTGGTTCCAATCCTTGCGCTCAAAATCCGTGTGCAGAGGCGATGTGGGATCGAGCACCAAGGGATGATCGAGATCGGTGAGCACAAGAGAATAGATCGGCTCATGATCCGTCACAAAGAGGGATTTGTAATCATAATCACCGACAGGGCCGAGATTATAATAACGAATACCATTCTTAGCTGCCCAGCGGCTTGCAAGCAGACAGGCATACATACCGGGTGAGCGATTTTTATAGGCTCTGTTCCATTGGCAGAAGCTACCATAGAGCTGATCAATCTCAGGCATGATGATAGAGACATCGCTGAGCACTAATTCGCCCTCGGCATCGTGAACTTGGATGACGAGAATATCTAGATCTTGGATGTAATCGACAAATCCTTCGATTTCCCGATCATCAATGAAGCAGTTTTCGAAATGCTCGCCGCCCAATTCATAGATGTCATCGAAATCAAGATCAGAGCCGGCGATGACATATTCATTCACCGTGAAATTGCGGAATAATTTGTCATATTCACGAAATTTGCGGGCGCGGCGTTCATCATTCCAAAACGCTTCTGATGCCGTATCAACCAACCCATATTTATCATTGATAGGGACGCCAAACCGCCCCTTGGGTGGCAAAGCATAGACAATAAAGGGTTTAGGGACGCTTTTAAGCATCTCCTCGGTGACCTCAATATAGGGGCACAGAGCATCCCAGCGGGTTGTGTAATAAACGATA
>Ga0164297_10000965_pt1 | contig 32651 bp, 15 predicted proteins | sample GEODES058metaG_FD_113539 | JGI IMG/M metagenome (GOLD analysis project Ga0164297, IMG submission 113539) | Dystrophic lake water microbial communities from Trout Bog Lake, Wisconsin, USA - GEODES058 metaG | ecosystem: Environmental > Aquatic > Freshwater > Lake | place: USA: Trout Bog Lake... | reverse complement strand
GAAAAAAGTCAATTATACTATTCAAAGTTCGTATGAAACCTCGGGTCTATTATTGAAAAAAAATCTTCCTAAAAGAAAAGAAAACGAACGCCAAACAAAACTGGTTTCTTCTGAAAAAAACTCCATTCAGCATCCTAGAGGAGAAAGAAACCAGTCGTTCTTAGATGACACTTTTGAAACAAAGAGTGAAGAAGACATTTTTTTAGAAATTTGGACAAATGGTTCTCTCCATCCCCAAATGGCTCTTCAACTAAGTTTTGATTTTTTTTTTCAAATGTTCAAAGAATTGCGTTTCTCGCTTAATAAAACAACTGGACTTCACAGCTAAGTGTGGTTCTGATTGACTATCACGCTCCGGGCTCTGCCCGGAGTTCGGTCATCGCCGGAGAAGGCCGGGGATGCTTTTAGGTTTTTTGGCTCTTGAAAAATTGATTCCGACAGCTATCAGGCGCAGCCCGATGGTACAAGTGATGGGGTTCAATTTCAGGCCAGGCCCGGTACTGCCGATAAGCGCAGCTCCGGGACACCTTGAAAGAACGAACGAACAGCTTTTCACCGTTCCCACAGAGGAACGAGTTTTATGAGCTTCCTAAATAAAGGCATCTGGCGTAGAATGAAGTATCGATTTTTGTCTACGAATTGACGCGTGTAAAGGCATCTGGTACGCTCGGGCATGCCCGAGCGTATCCAGATGACCCAAAGGCATCTGTCATAGATGACCCATGGACTACGAACGGACATGTCCGTTCGTAGTCCACTTACCAAGCAGCTCGAGTATGGTTTACGTTCCGGGCTCTGCCCGGAACGTACTGCGGCAGAGCCCGGAACGTAGCCAACCAAGACAAAACGACCGGAGCCAGAGAACCCTTGGAGATGGAGACTCGTCTCCACCGTTCAATTGTTCAAAATAAAAAAAAGGAGCTTTTTATGTCACGCTACCGTGGGCCAAGATTACGTATTACACGACGCCTGGGAGAACTCCCAGGCTTAACTCGAAAAATATCAACAAGACCAGCACCTGGAGACCATGGTGTAACAGGTCGTCCTTCAAAAAGTTCTCAATACGGGATTCGTTTAAAAGAAAAACAAATTTTACGCTTCAATTACGGGGTCAATGAAAGTCAATTGATTCGTTATGTGAAAAAAGCTCGTCGTTTAAAAGGATCAACTGGGGAGGTTTTACTTCAACTTTTAGAGATGCGTTTAGATAACATTGTTTTTCGTGGGGGTTTTGCCCCGACAGTACGAGCATCTCGTCAACTTGTAACCCATGGTCATATTACGGTAAATGGAAGTGATAAAGTTGTAACAATTCCAAGCTATCAATGTCAACCTGGTGATATTATTACTTTAAAACCATCGGCAGGAAAAGGAGTTTCATCAGAAACAAGCCCAAATCCATTAGGAGGATCCTCTTTAAAAAGCGATGGACCGACGCGTTTTTCAGTAAAACAAATTATTCCACGGAACGAAGTTGGTTGTAAAATCAATGAACTTTTAGTTATTGAGTATTATTCAAGAAAAATTTAAAAAAGTCACGGTTCTAGCAAGTTCGGGCAAGCAACGGACTCTGGTTTATGAACTGACACGTGGATGGTTTCCGTTCGTATTCGACTTGCCAAAAACATGGTTCCACTTTCGTGTAGACAGGAACCAAGGGACTACGCCTTTATTACGGCCATCCCCGTAACGGCAGCAAAGGAGTTTGGCCTTTGCTTTCTTTAAGAAGAAAAAAACATATGGCGAAAAAAGGAATGATTGAGCGCGAAAAAAAGCGCCAAAAATTAGTGATTCAATTTACAAAAAAAAGAACCCTGTTACTTCATTTATTAAAAGAAGCTTTTAAAACAGCACGAAGCCAACAATTTGCCTTAGCAAAAAAAGTGCAAGCTTTACCTCGTAATTCATCCCCTACTCGACTAAAAAATAGATGTTTGGCAACGGGACGACCGAAAGGTTATTATCGTGATTTTGGTTTATCCCGACATGTTTTGCGTGAAATGGCTCATAAAGGTCTATTGCCAGGGGTTACAAAAGCAAGTTGGTAAAAGTGGTCTGAAAAAGAGCTCGGTTGTTTCATCGCTTCGCACGGTATCTTCGTACTGCGTGAAACCCGCACTTAAAACATCCAAACGTCAGTTTGTAAACCGAACCCAGAGCCTCCATCCCGTAAGAAAATCAAAAACTACAAAAGAAACGAACAAATGATTATTCCAATCGAAGAACTGTTATCTGCGGGTGTCCATTTTGGTCACCGCGTAAATAAATGGAATCCAAAAATGGCCCCGTATATTTTCGGAGAACGTAATGGTGTTCATATTATTGATTTAATTCAAACACTAGGCTATTTAGAAAATGCGTATCAATTTTTAGCAACCTATAAAAAAGGAAACTCACAACAATTAGGCAAAAAAGTTCTTTTTGTAGGCACAAAAAAACAAGTTGCACCTATTATTCAAAAAGAAGCTGAGAAATGCCAAGCAAACTATGTAAATCATCGTTGGTTAGGAGGTTTATTAACAAATTGGACTACAATTCAACTTTGTGTTACAAAATTAAATCGGTTAGGGGCATCGAAAACGGTTGGTTCAACCGAAGGTATTTCTTCGTTCTCAACGGCCAATGCGAACCCGCAAGGGGAAGGAAGTGAAGAATCTCGTAATACACCACCATTTCTTCCTTTCGAAAATGATCCTTTACTTACAAAAAAAGAAAAAGCTGTCTTAAAAAAACAATATGAAAAATTAAAGAAATTCTTTGGCGGAATTCAAGATATGCCAGAGATTCCCGAAATTGTTATTATTGTTGGTCAAGATTGTGAAATCAATGCAGTTCGGGAATGTAGCAAATTATGTGAAACATCAACACAACGTTTAAACTCAAACCCAAACCGAGCGAAAAATGTTCCTTTACCACGTACCATTACAATTCTTGATACAAACTCTGATCCATCATTAGCTGACCTTTTTATTCCAGCAAATGACGATTCGACAAAAAGCGTTGAACTTATTTTAGGTAAATTAAGTGAAGCCATTCAAAATAATACTGCCCTTTAAACTTTTTGGGTCATTAGGGGTCATCACCAGTGTAGAATGCCCGAGCTCCGGGCTTACAATGGGCACTGCCCATTGTAAGCCCGGAGTCTGGATGACTTTTTGCAGGGAACGGTGGGGCCGCCCGCCGTTCAAGCTCTTCTTATAAACGAGCGAGATTATGGTATTCCGCAGGGAAGCGTTCAGCTTGCGGACTACATGCGACAAACATTGAACGGCGTTCCTAGATTCGGGTCTCTAACGTGTCCAGTTTATGACTCCGTCATATTTACTTGGTTCGTATTCTGAATGTCGAGTAAGTATCGGGTACGCCGGTTGTCTTGTTACTCGACCTTCCACTTATCAAAAAGCTCTCCAATTCTCGACATTTCATTCCACTTTCAAACGTAAACTGAAGTTTTCAAAGAAAGACTCACCGCTTTGAAAGCCTCGTTCGACTGCTTTTTCATAAACCTTGGGAAAACAAAAATTGCATCTTTTGCAACCTTTTTTATATAATAAAAGTGTATTTGGTCGGATAAAACCCGTTCAAAATATTCTTTTTAAAAAGTGGCGGCTATCGCCAAGTGGTAAGGCATGCGACTGTGACTCGCATATTCGCGGGTTCGAATCCCGTTAGTCGCCTGAGCTTGGGAATACAAGTTTCGAGGATAAGAAAGAATGAAAGACGTAAAGAAAACACGGGGCAGAGTCTTTCGTAATCCAGACAGGAAAAACTGAATTGCCAGTCATGCGTGTCGAATTTTGTCGAGCTCCTTGGTTGTCTACGTTCCGGCGAAGCCGGAACGTAGACAAAATTCAACAAATTGCAGATCGAGGATACCAAATATATATGAACGTATTCCACATGCCAAGCAACTTCGCTCTTGGCTAGCGCGATATGACACGTCACTCGGTTTGGGTTGCGTCCGAACTACCAAGCACAAGAGTTCCTAAATGAAAGGAAACCAACTCTCCAGACACGTTCTATCCGTCTTCGTTTTGGATGGTGACGTACTATGCGAAAGCTGGGGGCGAGGAGAAGGGTGTAAAGTCCTAACCACCACTTCTCTGATTGGAGTAAGTAGTTCCATATCCGATGGATTTTCTGTGTTTCTTTGGTTTGGGGTGTCGTCAAGCGGTAAGACAGATGACTTTGACTCATCCATTCAGAGGTTCGAATCCTTTCACCCCAGCATTTTCATTCGACTCAAAAAAGGAGGCGAGAAAACGGGCTCTTAGAAAAAAAGCTGCAGGATTCAGTAGGTTATATAAAAAAGACACGCCAACAGTTCAAGTCTTCTTTTTTATGCTTCCGTAGCTCAGTGGTAGAGCATTGGTTTTGTAAACCAACGGTCTTCGGTTCAATCCCGAACGGGGGCTTTTTCTTTTTTCTGTATGCATGGCGGAGTGGTCGAACGCATGAGCCTCATAAGCTTACTCGAATAACTATTTGACATCACAGGTTCAAATCCTGTTGTATACTTCTCTTTCTTAGGAAAAAAAGAGGATACCGAAGCATTTGACCCTTTTTCTCAATGAAAAGATTTCAAAGAATGGGGAAGCAAACAAAAAACCTCTATGTCAAAAGCGTCCTGAAGGTCTAGAATATGACCGTGTTTCCAATTGCTTGGATGAACCCTGGCAGTCGTGTTGTTGAAGTTTTTTGGAAGGCGTTGGAAGTGGCTTGATTGGCTACGTTCCGGGCTCTGCCGCAGTACGTTCCGGCGAAGCCGGAACGTACTGCGGCAGAGCCCGGAACGTGAAGTCTTTTAGAATCGAGCAAGCTCGAACCTCTTCCATACGCGAGCTTTGCTCGCCAAATCGAACTCGACAAACACTTTATCAAAAAAGCAAGCAGAGCCCCCTCGACAAAAGGTTCAAGACATCTTGCTTTTTTTTGGAAATCTTTTATACTATTTTTAACCTGTTTGATTCATTATTTTCAGAAATTTGGAGATTTTCTCTAAACCGTGTAAGGCCTGAAAAGGAGCAACACTCTTGCTTTTTGGGAAGTAAGGCAAGCAGGCTTTGGTTTAGAAGGATCTTAAAAAAGGCCTGTTCTTTTCCGTTGTTTCTTTTATAATGTGGCTCAGATTGAGTTTCATTGCTATGAAAAAAATACCGGGCACTAAGATAGATTGAATCTTGCATAGTTCGTACATTTGCTTTTTGCTTCGGGTTTTACGCCAAACTTGCAGCGGGGTAAGTCGCAGCACATACAGACCAGTTTATGTTTATCGCTTAAGCCAGTCTAGACACTTGCGGCCATTACTCAATGGGTCATCTGGCTACGTAAGGAGTTTGTTGACAAACCAGACCCAAGCCCGAATGTACCAGATGCCTACGCTCCGGGCTCTGCCCGGAGTCCGGTCATCTATGACAGATGCCTTTACAAAATGTTCATGAGCCCTTTTCTAGTTGACGAAAAGAAGCACGGACTCAGTCCGTGATCAGTCCCTAACAGTTTATACTCCAGGAGAAAAATATGAAAGTAAGAAGTTCTGTTCGTAAAATTTGTGATGCGTGCCGTTTAATTCGTCGAGAAGGAAAAGTGATGGTTATTTGTAAAAACCCAAAACATAAACAACGTCAAGGGTCGTAATTGTTTTTAAAACACCGGGGGAAGGGTTTTTTTTGACGTAATGGTCTTTAGAAAAGGCTGAGGGTCTTAGAGGACTCACGATTTACTCGGGGGCCCCTTGGCCGGTTCAATGGTGGGTTTCCAGTCTTTCGATACCTTCACCAACTAGAAGATCAGTCTATAACTTTACACCAACGTTTTGATCTGCGCGGTGAAGTTGAAAACGTTGGTGTTTCCGGGCACTCTTTCCAACCTATGAATGGTTTACGTTCGTTTTGTGAATGTCTTGGTTGGTTACGTTCCGGGCTCTATACCCTTAGCCCAGTGCTGCGGAGTTCGTTTTTCAAACAAACCTGAACTTCAAGAAGAGGGTGTTATAAGTATCAAATACTGTGTAACTGTACGTTGGTTTCATTTCTTGCCGAAGGCAAGAAAAGGAACCGAACAGTATGATTTTGGGGTACTGTTTACGTAATTGTTTCGTCCATTAAATAATGCTTTCATGATTGATTCATTCCATACATACCCGTTGTTTCCGGATTTATTAGAAAATCAAAAACAAAGTGTTCATTTTTTTTGGGAAAAGGGTATTCTTGACGAATTAGAACTTTTTTCATTTTTATCTCGGAGTCCTGATCGTTCTCAAAACGCTGGAATACAAATGATTCAACGAGATACTTTTTTAGCAGATGAAAAAGAGTTTAGGATAAAATCTTTTCGGTCTAAAAATCCGACTCCTCTAAATCTGACTTCGCTTGCATTTCAGGCGGATCGCCTTCGCAAGTTTGATGGAATGGGCTCCGACCAAAAAACAAGGAACTCGTTGTATTTACAAACAAGCGAGAATCATATTCATCTCGGATTGGAAGTACGTTTTTCAAAAAGAGTTGGTTTAGATGTTCGTGAACGAGTAATAACACTTAAAGAAAAGAAACGTATGAACCGTAGGGGAAATCCTCTGCAAACGAGTGTGTTTTCTTCATTTACGCCCTCTGTTCGCACCTTGAACAAGGAATCGTGGCTTGGTAGGATGCGGAACCCGACAGTCTTCGGTCCCTCGAAACGTAACCAGATTACGGATTGGATGACAATCCCACAGACGTACCATAGTTTCATCAAAAAAATTGCTGGTCACGAAGCAACTCCTCCCCACCAGCTTTTCAGTCGTTCAGGTGCACAAAAAGGTTCAATGATGAACGCCGTGAACGACCGGTCCTCAGCGCAGCCTGAAACATTGCAGTCCCGCCCGAGACAAAGGACGTTTGTCAAAGTTTCTGGCAGACCTGGAGAAATCTCCTTACGGGAAATTGAGAATCAACGTGTTTCAACTGCTCGTCTTTTCATACATGGTTCAAAATTTTTGTTAAAAGCTCCTCGGTATTCACAAAGAGATGCTTTACGTTTTCAAAAAACCTATAGCGTAGGTTTGTATCTTCCAATTGAATTTTGTACTGGGTACAACGAGGAAGGGTCCGGAAGTTGGATGAACACTCAAACCGACCTTCGAGCATCTAAAAAAGAATCCTCTTTTTTACAATGGGTTTATTTTGGGGAAATTCCATTAATGACCGAACGGGGAAGTTTTTTAATAAATGGCTCCCCCCGAGTTTTAGTGAATCAAATTGTACGCTGTCCAAGCGTTTATTTTAAATTAAAACTTGATGCCAAAAATCGGCGTACCTATATAGCAAGCTTTTTGGCTGAGTATGGGTCATGGTTACGGTTAGAAACTGACCATGTCCGCAGTCAAATTTGGGTTCGAATTGATAAGTCACCTAGATTTCCTTTAGAATTGCTTTTATCGGCACTTGGTTGGGGTCTTCAATCAAAAGTAGGGGGGCCTAAACTCTTGACTCCGAAACTCTCAAGGAATGGGGACTCCGGGCAGAGCCCAGAGGGTGCGCTTACGCCGGAGACCCCTCGTATCCAGGTGCTTCGTCATGTACCTGCGAATGGTGTCCGGACGCAGGCGGGACTTCGGGGTTCGTCAGGCTCTTTGGTTCCGGAGAAGCCGGAACGTAGACGCTTGCTTGGATCAAACCCAGCATCTCATATCCAAAATGCGATTGATACAATTTGGAGAAAATGTAATCCAACTCGATGGACCTCTGCACTGGGGAGTTACACCTTTTTTTATATGAAATTTTTTCATCCAAGAAGGTATTCTTTAGGAACGGTCGGCCGGGTTCGATTAAATAAACGACTTGGTCGAAAAAACGACTGTGAAATTCCAACGTTAACCCCTGAGGATATTTTCTTAGCTCTAGATTATTTAGTGCACCTTCAAAATGGAAAAGGAAGCTCTTACTATTCTGTGGATGATATTGATCATTTGAAAAATCGAAGAGTACGTTTACCGGGAGAGATTCTTCAAAATCAATTTCGTTTAGCATTCAGTCGAGTTTCGGGTGTTGTTCAAAGTTCATTAAATAAATCAGGGATGGAAGGAAGAGCACCACCTTCTCAGAGCCTTGCGGATGTTCAGATGAGTGACTTCCCAAAGGGATCGCCGGCATTCGCGCAAGCTCCGGGCTCTGCCCGGAGGCCAGATGACCCTTCGTCCCCATCTTTTTTTGAAACACAAGGTGACCGGACCCCAGTGAAACAAACTGGAAGAAACCTTGCACAAATTTTTGGTGGGAGTCCCCCTCAAACCTTTGTTACAACCTTACGTGAACTTTTTAATACAAGTCCACTTTCACAATACATGGATCAAACAAATCCATTAGCCGAAATTACTCATAAGCGACGTTTAAGTTCTTTAGGACCTGGGGGGGTCGGAAGGGATCAAGCCGGGTTTGCTGTTCGAGAAATTCACCCAAGTCACTTTGGAAGAATTTGCCCAATCGAGACACCCGAAGGTCAAAACGCGGGCTTAGTTGGCTCGTTAGCAAGCTATGCGCGCATTAGCCCCCATGGTTTTTTATTAAGCCCAGCTTCTGAATCCCAGCCTTCGTTGGCTGACTACGTTCCGGCTTCGCACAGTATGTTCCGGGCTATGCCCGGAACCAAGCATCGGACCCTGCTTGCTAAGTGGGATGGAGCCAAAACTCGACATTCCATCCACGCGTCAATTCCTAGCCAACCAAGATTGGCTCCCGTGAAGGTCCGTACGTCCGAAAAGATTCACAGGGCACTCCCATCAGTGTATTTATTAACAGCTGAAGCTGAAGATTCGATTTATTTATGTACTGCCGACATTGGAGAGAGTGTGCGTCAAAAACCAAGGAGTGATCAACAAAAAACGCTGTGGAAAAAAAATGGCCTTGTTCCACTTCGGTATAAACAAGAATTTATCCCGACTTCGATCAAAAAGATTCAATACTCAGGTGTTTGCCCGGTACAAATGATTTCTGTTGCCACATCATTGATTCCTTTTTTAGAACATGATGACGCAAACAGAGCTCTCATGGGATCAAACATGCAACGTCAAGCTGTACCTTTGGTTTTCCCAGAAAAACCGTATGTAGGGACAGGATTAGAAATTCAAACAGCTCGTGATTCAAGCACAACTCTCCTTGCTTCCAATGGTGGTCAAATTACCTACGTCGATGCGACACGGATTGAAGTCACTCAATCTGGACGTGTTTCGGGCAGCGGTTCAGTCCTTTCTCGGTCACGAAAAAGTCCAAAACTGCCTTTCTTCGTACAGGCAAGTCCGAACTGCCAAAGTCCGTACACATCGAACACCGAGGGGAAGAGCTGTCATACACCTACAACAACATACATTCTTCAAAACTACGCTCGATCAAACCAAAGTACTGCAATGACCCATCGCCCCTTCGTCCAGTTAGGAGAATGGGTTGAAAAAGGGGATATTTTAGCAGATGGGGCGGCCACGTATCATGGGGAAGTCTCATTAGGGAAAAATATTTTATTGGCTTATATGCCGTGGGAAGGCTACAATTTTGAAGATGCCATTGTTATCAGCGAACGTTTCATTGTTGAAGATATCTATAGTTCACTTCACATTGAACACCTTGAGATGGAAGTAAAACATGCCGGGATTCTCAATCTCCGCGAATCGCAAGGTTTCGACCGTCGTTCTACAGAAACAGTTGTTGAAGGTTCCCCTCCGCTCTTTGAACAAGATTTGACTCCTCATCTTGAAATCGGAAAAGAGTACCTTACAAAAGATTTTGATATTTTATTGAACGTCCCCCAACCGGAACGTACCAAGGTGAAACGAGTGGACCCTGCTGGCGGCGCTTCGTTTAGGAAAGAGGTCGAAGCCTCTCTTACGAACGCAACAGAGACAGAAGCAAGCCGATTGTCCCAGCTGAAACCAAAACCTGCTTCCTATCTCCGTGATCTTGATTCCGATGGGGTCATTCTCCCAGGGAGTTGGGTAAAAGAAGGGGATATTTTAGTAGGAAAAGTGACTCTTCTTCAAAAAACCAAAACAATCACTTCTCAAGCTCCCGCTGAATATCGATTACTTGGAGCTATTTTTTCCGAAGAGGCCCCAGGTTTCAAGTCAGATGGAATAACAGGGTTGGCTCGTTCAGAACAAAGCGGACGAACAAGCGGTGAAACGACGGAATTTGGAAAAACGATGAGTTCCTCTCCTCGGTTTTCATTGAGTCCGTCTCTCCGTTTTAAAAATACATCTTGGAAAGCTGGTGTTGGGATTGAAGGCCGTGTCATAGATTGTCTTGTTCCATGGTCAGTTGGGGGTGAAGTTTTGAACAACGGCGAGTTTATAGGTACGAACGTGCAAAGGCCGTCCTTGTCAACGGCAGCTGCGCACAGTCTTTCAAATCGAAAAAGCGGAAATGTTTTCAAGGGTCTTCAGCCAACGGAGAGCACCCCCGGTCAAGTCAAACTGGAGGTAAAAAACGGGCGAAGCCCAACCTTTGCACCCGTCTCGAGAATTCGAGGAGTGAGGACACTTGTGGGTCCTTTCACTGTTCAGATTTTCCTTGCTCATAAAAAACGTATTCAACTTGGTGATAAGATGTCTGGTCGTCACGGAAATAAAGGAATTGTGTCATTAATTCTTCCACCTCAAGACATGCCTTTTTTACAAAGTGGTACACCTATTGATATTGTGTTAAATCCATTAGGGGTTCCTTCGCGAATGAATGTTGGACAAGTTTTAGAAACGCTTTTAGGTTTGGTTTCGGTTGCTTTGCATGAAATCTATCGTCTCATGCCTTTTGATGAAATGTACAGCGGGGAAGAAGAGGACCTTGGACGAAAGCCTGGTCCGTCCGTCCAAAAAAGAGAATCTTTTGTGCAACCAGAAACCTCACGAAGCCTTGTGTATTCAAAACTTCAAAAAGTACGTGATCTTTTAGGTCCATCGGCATCCTGGATGTTTGATCCAAATGCCCCTGGAAAAACGCAGCTTTTTGATGGTCGAACGGGGGAAGTTTTTCATCAACCTGTTTTAGTTGGATATTCATACATGTTTAAGCTTATTCATTTAGTGGACGACAAAATACATGCTCGATCGACCGGCCCTTATTCATTAGTAACCCAACAACCTCTTGGTGGACGTTCAAAAAAAGGAGGACAACGTTTAGGTGAAATGGAAGTTTGGGCTCTTGAAGGGTTTGGGGCTGCGTATATTCTTCAAGAATTTTTAACTTTAAAATCAGATGAAATTTACTCCCGAAATGTTTTTTTATTGAATTTATTCAAAAGAAAACAAAAAGGAAAAAAAGAAACAGGACGAAGTACTCAAGATGTTGATTCGCACTTTTGTTTATTTGAATCAGGGGGAGAAAGACCGGGCTCTTTACGACATCTTGAAAAAACATCTCCCGGCAACGGGCTTCGCCCGAAGCCGTGGTCTCCAAATCTTTTTAAGAATGAGTCAAGTTCGGGAAGAGCCCGTTCGAAAGAACGTCCTTTGTTCAGTCGATCGCAAGACCTTTCAGCGAGCCTTCAAAAAAAATCAGAATCACGCGTACCAGAATCTTTTCGGGTTCTTGTCGCGGAATTAAAAAGTCTTTGTTTAGATGTTTATTATTCTCCAGATTTTCGATTATCATATCCTTCATTGTTAGCATGGAATGGACTTTCGATGTACACAAGTAAAAAAGACTTAGGATCATTGGAGGTTTCGACAATGAAAACTTTATAATTTTTGCCGGACACCGAGGATTCGCCTCTGCAAATCGTGAACCCGGAAGCTTTTTCCAATACGGACCGACCTTAAGTCATTCGGCTACGTTCTGGCTTGCCCGAACGGAGTGCGTATTCAAGCAGTACGTTCTTTGCCTTACGTTGGCTACGTTCCGGGCTCTGCCCGGAACGTACTGCGGCTCTGCCCGGAACGTAGCCAACGTAGCCATATGAACCCTTTTCAACGTATGGTGCAGTCTTTTCAAACAAGGAGACCTCTTTTTATGACTTTTTATAATCAAAGTGTTGACAAAAAAGGATTAAAAAAAATCCTTTCCTGGTATTTGGAAAATTATGGACCAACCCGCACATCTGAACTTCTTGATTTTTTTAAAAAAATTGGGTTTCAATACGCTACAACGGCTGGTTTAAGTCTAGGTTTTGATGATTTACGAATCCCGCTAACAAAAAGCACTCTTCTAGAAACTGCTCAAGAACAGGTACAAAAATGTGAAAAAGCATATCTTCGAGGTTCAATAACAGCGTTTGAACGATATCAAAAATTAATTGATATCTGGACAACAACGAGTGAAATTTTAAAAGAAGAAGTTGTCGCAAATTTTCAAAAAACTCCGTTGAATCCACTTTTTATGATGGCGTTTTCAGGAGCTCGCGGAAACATTTCGCAAGTTCGTCAACTTGTCGGGATGCGGGGCTTAATGTCTGATTCAGGCGGCGGTATTATTGATTTCCCTATTCGTCGAAATTTTCGAGAAGGGTTGAGTGTCACTGAATATGTGATTTCCTGTTATGGAGCTCGCAAAGGTTTGATTGATACTGCCTTACGGACTGCAGATTCGGGGTATTTAACCAGACGTTTAGTTGATGTCGCGCACGGGATTATTATTCGACAGATTGACTGTTTTACCAAAGCGTCAATTACAGTTCCTTTATCCGAAAAAGCACTTGTTGGTCGGGTTTTAGCAGAAACTCTTCTTGATCCATTTCATTTAGAAAAGCCAAAAAGCTTTGTTTGGAGAAATCAAGATATTTCCCCATCCCTTGCTTCCGAAATTGTTGCCCGGTTTTCTCTTGCCGTCGATCTCCCGCACTCTTCAAAAAAAACGAAAAGTGAGACGGAAGATGGAACTGGGTCCTCTGCCCGGAGTCCGGATGCCACGCTCCAAGCAAGCGGCTACGTTCCGGCTTCGCCGGAACCAAGGAGCCCGACGAACCCCGGAGTCCGTTCAGCTGTTGATGCCTTGAAACAAGAAAGCCCGAAGCGAATGACTCATCTGCATCGGACAGAACTAAGAGTTCGTTCACCTTTAACATGCGATGGAACACGCCAAAAACGGGTGGCAACGAGTGAAGCTTACCGGAGTCCGGATGCCACGTTCCGGGCTCTGCCCGGAGTCCGGTCATCTGTCGATGCATTTGGAAGCTCTCCCCCACCGACCCTTGGTTTCCGGAATGTGGGACAAACGAATGCAAGCACACTTTTATCAGCTTCGAGGGCTGGGGGCATGCAAAACCAAAAAAAGGCTGCTTCCTCTGAAAGGATAAAAGCTTTTTCAGTCAGCCATTTCGAAGGGATTTGTCAATTATGTTATGGGTGGAATTTAGCACAAGGTCGTTTTGTTTCTATTGGTGATGCAGTAGGTGTTTTGGCAGCACAATCGATTGGTGAACCAGGAACTCAACTTACTATGCGTACTTTTCATACTGGTGGAGTTTTTTCAACAGATGTCCAGGATAAAATTTTTGCTCCTCATGATGGAACTCTTTCTCTTATACGAAAACAAAAAGGGCAAAAATCTGCCCCAGCCGGAAATCCAATTTTCAACCGGCCTACGACCGAACTGAATGGTGGTGAAAAAACTCCACTTCTTTTAGGTTGCAAAATACGTAGTATCCATGGAGAAACCGGGTTCTTGACCTTTGAGCCTCTCCAAATTCAAATTCAAAAGAACGAGAAAGTTTCAAGGATGCACCTTCCGCAGCAAAGTGTTCTTTACGTTTTTCCAGGCAAAGAGGTTAGAAAAAACGCTTTATGTGCAGAAATTTCCCGGGTCCTTCCACCGTCTTCTGAGAGTTTTGAATCTGCAGCTGGTGAAGAACCCGATGAAAACAAAACCATGACTGTTTTACCGGTTCAATCCAGCAAGCCTTCGACTGTTCAAAAACGAAGAAACCAAAAGTGGCGCAATGTTCTTTCAGAGATTGAAGGTCAAGTGATTCTTCCTTTCACTCGCTTGCACCCGGAAGCGGTTCAGCACGATTCGGTTTTAGCCCAAGGACATTCGCAGGAAAGGTTTTTTCCTGCACGGCAGAAAGCAGCCGAAGTTTGGGTTCTTTCGGGAACGAAAATCCAAAAGTTCTTTTCAAAAACGAACAAAAAGCCTTTTTCATTTGAAGATGGAGATATTCTGGGGTCATTGTGTCGAAAGAGTCGTCGAAACCTTGGTCTTCCTCGAACAGCAGCCCTGCAAGCCAGTTCTGCTTTCCGTTCGAGCAGTCGAATGGGCTCTGAATCCACGACCCCTTCTTGTGCTCGAGAAATACGTCAAGGAGTTCTTCTTTCTTTTGAGCAACAAAAAAAAGTCGTTGAATCAGAATCATCCGACAAAGGCAACATTTTGAACGGAAACCAAAACCCGAGGAAACCGAGTCTCTTGGCAAACCGAAACCGAAGAGATCAGCCCCTTGGACGTTTGAGCACGCTCGAACCAAGTGACAAGTCAGAAGCAGCTTCCAGCCGGACGAAACCGGATGACCTGTCTCCGATCGTTTTTCAGCAAAAGAAGCTGGGACAGCTTTTTAAAAATGGAAACCTCATTGAATACACGGGGCAAATTATTCGAAAAAACTTTCTTGGTCGACACGATGGGAAACGTGCGAAAGAAGATTGTGATCCGCGTTTAGAAAAAGAAGTGTTTTTGCTTCGACGCGTTCAACCTCATCTTTTCCCGCAGTCGGTTTCGTTGAGTGGAAAACAAAAAATGCATCCTTCCGATTTCATTGGACACGGGAAAATGGTACAAGAACGCGAGAAAATTTTTCAAATTCCTCTGCCTGAAAGTGAGTCCAAAACAGGAGACATTGTTCAAGGATTACCAAAAATTGACCAACTTTTTGAAGGGCGAGGGACTTCGTTTTCTGAAGAGGATCCAACAAAAGGTCTTGATAGAATGGAGCCGAGTCAAAACAGGCACGGACTGAAATCCAATGGAAAGAGTGTTGGGCGACTTTCAATCCTTCAAAACGATACCCAGCACCTGAACCAACGAACGTTTTCAGCAGTTCCTTACACTCACCTCCCTTCAAAATATAGGATGTTTGATGAAAGCAACGAGTTTGGTGAACCATCTCTCCCCGACCACTCGGTTCTTTCGCAAGCCGTGTTTTCTGGGGGGTACCATCCGGCAATCAAACGTTTTATTCTTCAACTTCGTTTAGTTGATGAAATTCAAAGCGTTTATCAATCTCAAGGGGTTGAAATTGCAGACAAACATGTTGAAATTATCGTTCGACAAATGACTTCAAAAGTGAAGATTATTGAAAAAGGAGAAACACCGTTTTTTCCAGACGATATTGTCGACTTTGAAAGACTTCAAGAAATGAGTCCAGAACATATTTTCTACGAACCTATTCTGTTAGGAATTACAAAAGTTTCCTTTTTTACTGAAAGTTTTATTTCTGCTGCAAGTTTTCAAGAAACCAAACGTGTTTTAATGCAGTCTGCTATTCAAACACGGGTTGACTTTTTAAGTGGATTAAAAGAAAACGTTATTGTAGGCCGACTTATCCCAGCAGGAACAGGAATACGTTCTCCTGTTTGATGTGACTCCCTGCTCGATTGTCGACAAGCGTTTCAACCGCAGTGCCCAGCTTGTTTATGTTCTTGTCAGAGTTTCACGCACTCGTTCATCTAGGGGAGAATGAAGTGGTTTAGAAAAGTGGTTTACGAACGGACCTGTCCGTTCGTAAACCATACGCAAGCCCGAACCTATTTCATACGCAAGCCTGAATGTTTTCCATACACGGAGTCTTGGTCGAGTTCGAATTGGCGACCTCCTTGGTTCGTTTTGTGGAGCACAGCTCCACAAAACGAACTGTAACGAACGTATTCCAAAGAATCAAGCACCATCAAGCGCCGCCCGCTGCTGGAGCTGAGTACCAACCTACGCGTCAATTGAAACGGCAGCCAGGGTCGCACGCTTTTCAACGGTGGTGCACTCTCCCTGCAAGTTGTTTTTGCATCTTGTCAGGGAACACGGATAAAACCAAAAAAGACAGCACATGCTTCAAATCCATTCCTCACAAACAAATTTCATGCAAATTGGGGTAGCTAGTTCTGAAGACATTCAAAAATGGTCAAAACGTGTCTACCGCTCCGGAACTTTCGATGGTCCGGAGCAGGGCTTAGACGGGGGCACCGCGGGCACGCCCGCTGCAAGGTCCCTTTCTAACCGGAGCCGCTCATCGGAAAATCTTATTGAAATCGGTGAAGTCAAACGATCTGATACAATTAATTATCGTACTTTTAAACCTGAAAAAGATGGTTTATTTTGTGAACGTATTTTTGGTCCGGTAAACGATTGGATGTGTTCATGTGGACAATGGACGGGTCTTCGACCTCTTTTTACGCCTTCTTCGCAACCTAGCATGCGTGAAGGTTTTGCGAATTCCGGCAAACCGTCGTCACTCCGGCCTCCCGGTCGACAGGATCCCCTTGCTGGAGCAAAGGGACGAGATGGTGTCTCTCCCCCTGAACAATATGGAAGCCCCCAACTAGAAAACGGGAAAAGCTCTTTTATTCTTGATTTTCTTCCACGAATTTCTTTCGGGGATGGGCTGCGGCCTTTTCCCCGACAAACGAAATTTGTAAACACCCTTCGACAGGGCTCAAGTCAGGAGGTCCAGAACCTTCGGTCCTGGACCTCCTTCGCTGGAGGAACAACGGGTTCAAAAATTTGTTCGAACTGTCATGTGGAAATTACTTTAGCACGTATTCGACGCTATCGTATGGGGTGCATTGAATTAGCATCGGCTGTAACGCATGTTTGGTTTTTAAATAGTAGACCGAATCTTTTTTCGCTTTTGTTAAAAATGCCTACGAAATATGTAAAAAAACTCAATTTTTACAAGGGGTATACTGCGAGTGATCCTCAATTATTTACACCGTGTATAGGTCCAGGAGGCGATTTTTTTGATGTTGAATGGGAATTTTTACATAGATGGTTTGGAAGTGCCCTGAAAAAAAAGCCTGGTGGCGAACAGGCTTTTGATCTTTTCTCCAAACGAGTAGATGGGTTATCTGAACTCCGGGCAGACCCGGAAGCTTGCACGAAGGGCCCATATGTTTTAGGGGTTCCCGGTCAACCCTTTTCCTCTTTTCGAATTGACGCTGCCAAAACCAAGAGCGAAGCCCGCACAGGCGAGTTTTTAAGACTCCGGGAAGGTGCACGTCTTCGTCGAGTGGGGATCGAACAAGAGAGTGCGCAAACAAAAGTTCTTTTGAATTTTTTTAGCTCCGTCAAAGACAATCGAAGCCCTTTCAAAACAGGAAGAGACGGACGTACTCGCCGCTCAACCGAGTCAGGTTCAGTAGCTTGGTTGAACACTTCCACTTTTCTTTTCAACCCAAATGCAAAAAAGGCAGCCTCAAAAGTAAAGGTTCGAGGAGCTTGGCGGACGACCGAGGGTCGTTCTCAGTTGAGACCCCTTCTGCAGCCGTTTACCCTAGGGAGTACCCGCTTGCCCGTTCAGTCAGATGACATCCCGGGCAAGTTCGGTTTAAAAGGGAAAGAGTCGGGTGAAGCTGGAACGTTGCCAATCAAAAGAAACGAAGTTCGTCTGAGAAAAAAGGGTTCCCCTTTTTTCTTTTTACTCCAACATATTCACAAAAAAGGTCCCAAGGATGGTACAGACAGCGCAGAAACAAACGGGCTGAGCCCGCTTCAATCTCCGAGTTTAGGAACGTCTCCAAAGGCATCTGGTACGCTCGGGTTTGCATATGAAATAGGTTCGGGCTTGCCCGAACCTAAACCACTTGCGTATCCAGATGACCGGACTCCGGGCACATTGAAACCGTTTTATGAAGTTTTTTCAGGCCATAGGCCACTTCGTCAAGAAGAGGTCCTAAACGCCCTTCGGTCTGACAAATCGGTCAAAGGCCGCTTCGACGAAGGCTACAGTTCAGAAAAAAAGGGGAGACCAAAAGAGTTCCCGATGAGTGAAAAAAGAAAACCAGCAGGGAAATTTTCAGAAACAAAACATGAGCCTCTTGGGGTGAATCTGGTAGCGAATACAAAAAGGTCATCCGTTTTTTTTTCACACGCTCGACACTTCACTCAAAACCAAGCCAGCAACCAAAGACCGCTGGATTCAGATGAAACACCTTTTTTCCTCGAAGAAGCTCAGGTTCCAAAGGCATCTGGTACGCTCGGGCTTGCGTATGAAATAAGTTCGGGCTTGCCCGAACCTAAACCACTTGCGTATCCAGATGACCCAAAGAGAAAAAAGGTTGACCCACCTCTTCGTCTAGGTTTGGTTGATTCGATTCTCCCTCGTTGGTTAAAACAACGATTCACTTACGAGTATAACCGGAATCAAGTGACTCAGATTGAAAAAGGTGCGGGAACTCTTCGACGGATGAAACCGACCCAGACTGCAATCCAAACGATGCAATTGCAGAAAGCTTTCCCCGAATATCCTCATTGGCTTGAGAATACCGGTGCGGATGCTTTTCAAAACTTTTTTCAATATCGACATTGGGAAAACGAAGGAATGAAACTACAAAGTGCAATTCGAAAGAGCCCGAATTTATCTCTTCCAATTTTTGCCGACTTGAAATTCCGCAGTTTTGACTCCGAAAAAACCTCGGATCAAACAAAAAAGAACCATTTGAAGAGGGGTGACCGGCCATTGTTTGAGATGAACCCTTCGAAGTTTACAAAAAAACTTCTTTTGCACCTTCCCTTTCTTTTAAAACGACGGAAAAAAAGAGTTCGAAAATTAAAACTTTTAACAACTCTTCGAACAGCTGGGTTTTTTGACACTGGGGTACAAAAAGGACTCCGGGCAGAGCCCGGAACATCACCAACCAAGCAGCCCGCCGAACCCCGGAGTACGGATGACTTGAAAGGTCAAGAGGAACCTAGAGCACTTCTTCCTTTTTTATTTCGTACTCTTCCAGTCTTGCCACCGGAATTACGGCCAATTGTTCAATTAAATGCAGGACAATTAGCAAGTTCTGATGTGAATGATTTATATCGTCGGGTGATTAGCAGAAATAATAGATTAAAATATTATCTAACATCTTGCGGTCCTCATGTTGTGGAATTTTTAGTTCGAAGCGAAAAACATTTAGTCCAACTTTCTGTTGATGCTCTTTTTGAGAATGGAAAAACAAGCGCTCTTCTTTCAAAAGAAAAAACACCCGGTGGACGAACATCGAGCAAAAAAGCTCAAAGTTATAAATCACTTTCTGATAGAATTGGTGGAAAACAGGGTCGGTTCCGACAAAATTTATTAGGGAAACGGGTTGATTATTCTGGACGTTCGGTGATTACGGTTGGTCAAAAATTAAAGTTAAATGAATGTGGCCTTCCTTTTGAAATGGCCGTTGAACTTTTTCAAGCCTTCCTTATCCGGCATATTTTAGACCTTTCACTTGCCAAAACAATCCGCGGTGCGAAAAACATCCTGAAATACAACCCCTCGTTGACACAAAACCTTTTAAGAAATGTTATGCATTCTCATCCAGTCTTATTGAATCGGGCCCCAACCCTTCATAGATTAGGAATTCAAGCTTTTCAACCAAAACTTATCCCTGGGCGTGCGCTTCAACTTCATCCTTTAGTGTGTAGCGCTTTTAATGCTGATTTTGACGGCGACCAGATGGCTGTCCATCTTCCTCTCTCAGCAAAAGCTCGAATTGAAGCAAGGCTTTTAATGCTGGCAACAGCCCATTGGTTTTCCCCCGCAACTGGTCAACCAACTCTCTTACCAAGTCAAGATGCTATTCTTGGGTTTTATTATCTAACTCTTGAGAATACTCTTTCGACAAAACGAAATGCACAAACGGCGTTCAAAAAAGTTCTTGGTACACTGCCAGCACTCAGAACGGAAGAAGCTCTTTCATTATACGAAAAAGGTTTTGTAGATGTTCATGCCCCTTTATGGATTACTCAAGCCCCCCCAGGGAATGAAAAAGACGCTGAAAAGAATGGACATCTGAAACAGATGAAAAAAAGAGACCCTGTATTTATTGGGGGGGATACCAATACGCTTGCCCCACCTTTTAGAAAAACGAGGGGTCGTATTCCTCTGCATTTCGAGCGCAGCCCGTTGGCAAGCCCAATGGGCGTACTAGGGTTTGGACGCCAGACTTTGATTCCGTTTGGTAGTCATGAGTCTTCGCCAACCAAAGTGAAATCTTTTTCTGCGTTTTCGCGAAAACAAAGTCTTTTGGATACAACGGATCCAAAGAGTCGACAAAAAAACCCCGATGAAGCATTGATTGTACGCATTCAGTCGCAAGGCAGACTAACAAAAATCTTTTCATCATATGCATGGGATGAAAATAGTTTCCAAGAACGGACTCACTTCAAGTTCCGTACAACCCCGGGACGAATTTTAGTCAATCAGTTTTTTTCACCGAATCAATAAGTCATTCTTATTCGCTCAAGCGAAGCCCTTTTTGTCCGGCCGAAGGCCGTTACGGACGCATCAAAATCCACGAGCCACCTGCATATTCACAAGAATACGTTCGTTTTGTTGAAAATGTTCGACAAAACTCGACACTTTGAAACAAGCAGCGAAGCTCGACAAAACCGAGCCCTCCGAGGAGGGCTCGTTCAATGGATCATCTGGCTCCGTTTGAATGGTGAAAAAGTGTCTTGGTTCAAATTGTGGAGCTGCGCTTTACAAAACGAACGTAGCCAACCAAGACAAAAATTGACATACACTCCGTGTATGGAATACGCTCGGGCTTGCGTATGGTTTACGAACGGACCTGTCCGTCCGTATTCCATGGGTCATCTATGACAGATGCCTTTGGGTCATCTGGATACGCTCGGGCATGCCCGAGCGTACCAGATGCCTTTACACAGGTCAATTCGTAGCCAACGTAGCCAAAAATCAACACTTCATTCAAACGAACGTAGCCAGATGCTTTTAAAAAAGCACCTCTATGTCACGTACAATGCGTAATGATAATTTTGTTGACCGGTCCTTTACTGTTATTGCTGATATCTTACTTGAACTTTTCCCAACGACCCAACGTGAAAAACGAGCTTTTATCTATTATAAAGACGGTATGTCAGCTCATGCTGAAGGTGAATATGCAGAAGCGTTATCGAATTATATGGAATCACTTCGACTAGAAACAGACCCCATTGATCGTGGTTTTACGCTTTATAATGTGGGTCTTATTTATACAAGCAATGGGGACCATGAAAAAGCATTGCAAATGTATTATCAAGCACTTGAAAATAATCCTGGGATGCCCCAAGCCTTAAACAATATTGCCGTGATTCTTCATTTTAGAGGGGAACAAGCAATTGAAGCTGGTGATATCCAAAATTCAGATATTTTTTTCTCCAAAGCAGCGGAATATTGGCGCGAAGCAATTCGACTTGCACCAGATGTTTATTTGCAAGCAGAAAATTGGCTTCAAACAACCGGACGGGGGTAAAAAAAGTGACAAAGTGAACGTTGCGGCTTCGCGCAGGGAGAATGAAGTGTCAATTTTGTCTTGGTTGGCTCCGTTGGCTACGTTCCGGGCTCTGCCCGGAACGTAATTGGCTACGATTTGACCCGTGTAAAGGCATCTGGTACGCTCGGGCATGCCCGAGCGTATCCAGATGACCCAAAGGCATCTGTTATAGATGACCGGACTCCGGGCAGAGCCCGGAGCGTAGGCATCTGGTAAGCAAGTGGTTTAGGTTCGGGCTTGCCTATGGTTTGGCGAGTTTTGGCTAGGTTCCTCCGGCGAAGCGCAGTACGTTTCGGGCAGAGCCCGGAACGTCGCCAACCAAGACACTTTTTCACATTTCGAACGTATACCATACACGCGTCAATTTGGAGACAACCAATCGAGCGAAGAGGGTTGGTTGGAGAGGTCAGAATATGAACGTAGACAACCATAACAGTCGTCCCTTCCCGAACCCATCGTGCGACTTTCATCGCAATGGGCTCTCCATTTCCACGTTTAGAGAACTAGAGCTAGCGACGTTTCGCGGCTGGCTTGGGTTTGTTAACCTTTGCCGGGTTGGCTGCGACTTGCGGTTTTGATTTTGAGATACGTTGTTTCGAGAGGTGAGACATACGTTGTTTTACGTATAATTGATCGATTTCGCCTTCTGTAAGAGATTCTGCATGTGTTTCACAAAGGTACACTTTGTCTACGACCCACCCAAACCCGGTGTCCATATGAAAGGCGATGGTTTGTGAAATCATGGCCTGTGCCCCGCACACTTTGCATTTCTTGTTAGCTCCTAATCTTCTTTGCGCTTCGGTTAGCTCGTTGGCTTCGGGATAGATAGCAACGGGCTCCGCTGGCGTTGATGATTCTGAATTTGTAGTTGGCGTCATTTTGGTTTGGAATGTTTTTTTGGTGTTGGTCCTCGCTTTCTAAGGTCTTCTCCTTGGTTGGGGAAGAAATTTAAAAGTTGTTTTAAGGGGATTCCATCATATTTTCCGTCCGTGATTTGTCGGTGATGGGGAGCACAAACCGGAAGTGAGAGTCGGTTTATGTACCCATGTATTTCGTCAAATGTGTTGGGTCGGATATTTTTGAGGGAGTTTATGTGGTGCATTTCGATATTCCAGGGAGTGAGGCAAATGCGGCATACTTGACCGAGTTTGGAACGTGTGTACTTCCCGAGATATGATGCAAATGGGTCGGAGTGTCCTTGTCCCAAATTCCACTTTGGCTTTGTAACTACTTTGTCGAAAGTTATTTCGAGGTAACTTGTATTACCTTTTTCGTCTTTAGGTTTTTCGTGCTTTATCGTTAGTTCAGGTCCGTACTTTTGTACCATTTTTGCGACAGTAGATCGAAATTTATGGGCTAGAGTATGGAAGACCGAATATTTGATGATATACAGTAAGCGGTTTTTTGAACTGGTGCTTCTTGTTCCTGAATAATAGTTTTGGATGCCTCTCCATACTTGTGAGGCGTATCGAACAATATCAATGGCATCATAGGCTGTGATCCTTCCCAGTGATTTGGGTTTTCCTAGAGGTGTACAGAATCCTTTCAAGTGGAGTCTGTTAATTAGACGTTGTATTGGTATGTCGAAATCTAGGAATTGTCCAGTAGTACGTTGTAAGTAGGGGCTTCCTTTCTTTGGTCGGCACAGTGTGAGTTTTACTGCGTTCTTTCGTCGTCCTTGGATATGGTATCCAAGGAATAGCACGGGTTCCTTCTTTAGGTCCGTAATCTTACTTTTTACCGGGTGAAGTGTAAGGCCTAAGTGAACATCTAAGAAGGAAGTGAGGTCTGCTTTTAGTTTAATCATTAGACTCTCGCGAAGGTTCCCAATTAAAATGAAATCGTCGGCGTATCTTACGTGAATCAAACGGGGCTTTACTGTTTCTAGGTCTAGACCGGGCAGTGAAAGCTTTTGGAGTTTAAGCTGGCGAATTTCCTTTGAGAGGGCAGTGTGGTCCGGAACAGAGTCCGGGTTCTTTCTTACTTTGATTTGAAGATACTGGATTTTGGATTGGAGTTTTAGGGCCTCCGGTACTAATTTTGGGGTTTTTGGTCTTCCATCGAAGGGAAGATTTTTATCGATCCATGACCTTAAATAGACATCCATTTCGTGCAAGTAAATATTGGATAATATTGGTGAACCGATGGAGCCTTGAGGTGTTCCGATAATTGGTTTGAAGACTTTGTTGGTAGCTACATCCCATACCCCTGCCGTTAGCATTAGTCGTATGATGTTTAGGAACTGTAAATCAGAAATTCGGTGGGTTAGTAAACCAAGTAAAGTTTTATGAACTACCGTTGGAAAGAAAGCTTCGATATCGCCTTCGAGGCAAAAGGTGTTGCCTTTTCCGTTGTCTTCAACGTATTTTAAGGCATCGTGCGCACCTACGCCGGCACGGAATCCAAAGCTGTTTGGAAGGAAAATGGGTTCGTAGATTGCCTCTAAAACGAGCCTTACCGCTTCTTGGACGATTTTGTCTGAACCACCTTGGATGCCAAGGGGACGCTTTTCGACCCTTCCTGGTTTAGGGATCAAGATTTGTCGGCAGATGCTAGGTCGCCATTTTCCTGAGCGTAATTGGATGATAAGGGAATCGACCCTTTTTAATGAAAAACCTTGTAAGGTGTCCTCTGCATCAGCTCCTGGGGTAAGTGCCCCTTTGTTGCTTTTGATGTTTTCATAGGCCAAGGTTAAAATCTCTCTCGAAGCAATGAGTTGTACCAATCTGTCAAAGCGCACGTGTGGTTTTGTGCTAGATACTTTTCTAATTTGCGATAGCCTTTTAATCATACTCCATTTATTGCCGACTGACATCAACTCACCCCATACCGGGGAGGAAAATGTATGAGTACATATCGCGGAAACTGCTCCCCTGATGGGAGCTCTTCCGTCATGGTTAATACCGAAGACGGCCATTTGAGTTCTCCAGAAACCTTATTTCAAGGTTGCCTTTTAATTGCTCGCGTAAATTGCCTGCCTTAGGTGCGAACGTTCGATCTTTTCCCTCTCCCGAGGTGCCCCACCATTGGACCGCTACCGGGTACCCGTCCCCTGAACCCGGTAAATGGAGTCTGACCGCTAAGCGCGCTTGTGTCAGTAGGAATGCATGTCCCGAGCGATCTGTCCTTTAAGCAGTATAGCTTTGACCATAGCAGGCATCTGACCTCGCTTTCCCGTTTCCAGGTTCCATTGATACATCGCGTTTCTCTTTGGTTATAGCTTTACCCCCATGCTACAGTTCCCGGCTCGGTTTCCCTGCCAAGTGAGGGGGTTGGTCTTAGATAGTAGTTGCGGCCACTATCGCCTTATATTTATGGCAACGAGCAAAAGTGAGATTAGCTCAACCGCACGAACGGAAACGTTCGCACGTCACATGACATTTTCGACAATTGAAACCAAACACCGGAGTTCGAAAAAAGCGTGTCCGTTTCTCTTCAAAACCTGTATGCCCGTTCTTTCCATTACATAGAGATGAGATAAGCAAAATAAAAATCCCGGATTTATTTGCCGGTATCACTGTCTGAAAATTTTGGGCGAAACCCGTTTACGTCACCCCTTTTTCTCAAAAAATGAAAATGTTCACCTTTTTCGAAACCTATGTTATACTAATAGTAACTCCTACGGAGAGATGAACTTTAGAAAAGACTCTTTTCTAAACAAATTTAAACTATAAAACTGACATACTATGACATTAACTTTAAACACAAAAAACACAACAGCGTGGTCTAACTTCTGCGCTTGGGTAACATCAACTGAAAACAGAATCTACTTAGGTTGGTTCGGAGTATTAATGGTACCTCTTCTTTTAACTGCAACTTCAGTATTCATCATTGCATTCATCGCTGCACCACCAGTAGATATCGACGGTATCCGTGAACCAGTATCTGGTTCTTTATTATTCGGAAACAACATCATTTCTGGAGCAGTTATTCCAACATCAAATGCAATCGGTTTACACTTCTACCCAATTTGGGAAGCAGCTACTGTATCTGAATGGTTATACAACGGTGGTCCTTACCAACTAATCGTTTGCCACTTCTTCTTAGGTATCTGTTCTTACATGGGTCGTGAATGGGAATTATCTTTCCGTTTAGGTATGCGTCCATGGATCGCTGTTGCTTACTCAGCTCCTGTAGCTGCAGCAACTGCTGTATTCATCATTTACCCAATTGGACAAGGTTCTTTCTCTGACGGTATGCCTTTAGGTATTTCTGGTACATTCAACTTCATGATCGTGTTCCAAGCTGAACACAACATTTTAATGCACCCGTTTCACATGTTAGGTGTTGCAGGTGTTTTCGGTGGATCGTTATTCTCAGCTATGCACGGTTCTTTAGTTACATCTTCACTTATCCGTGAAACAACTGAAAATGAATCTGCAAACGCAGGTTACAGATTCGGACAAGAAGAAGAGACGTACAACATCGTAGCTGCTCACGGTTACTTCGGACGTCTTATTTTCCAATACGCTTCTTTCAACAACTCTCGTTCTCTTCACTTCTTCTTAGCAATTTGGCCAGTTGTAGGTATCTGGTTCACAGCTTTAGGTATTTCAACTATGGCTTTCAACTTAAACGGATTTAACTTCAACCAATCAGTTGTAGACTCACAAGGTCGCGTAATCAACACTTGGGCTGACGTAGTAAACCGCGCTAACTTAGGTATGGAAGTAATGCACGAGCGTAACGCACACAACTTCCCTCTTGACTTAGCTGCTGTTGAAGTTTCTTCAATCAACGCTTAATTCTTGTAGGTAATTGTACGTTTAAACGGGGGGCAATAGCCCCCCGCCTTCTACTCGTTTGTCCTTCTTTACAAACAAACGTATTCAATGTATAAAATCGAGGTCGGTAAAAGATCTTAATGCCCCGAGGACAGGGAACCATTAGACAAAGGAGCGTCGCTAGATACGCGGAAAAGTGTTTGGAATACATTCGTTTACGTTTATTTTGTGAAGCGAAGCTCTGGGGAAGTGGAAGTAAAATTTTCGACATTCTCGACACTTAAAACCAAGCAGCACAGCTCCTTGGTTTGGCCAAAACTGTACGTAAACAAGAACCCATTCTCAAGAACAAACTGCCAATCTAGATTTACTAGATCGAGAACATTTGGATTCTCTTTTTCTACGTTTAGCCGTAAGGCTTTTCTACTATTTTCCTCTTCGTTTGGGAAGAGATTTAAGAATTGTCTTCTAGGTATTCCAATATATTTTTTCCGTTCGTGTTTTTCTGTTGATCCGTGACGCAGAGTAGAAGGTAAAAGCGGTTGATATATCAGTGCATTTCCTTAAAAAAAGAAAGTGCCTGCAACCTTGTTTGCAATCTTTTCAAGATCTAACGACAGTTCATGTAAATAGTTTGTAGCCGACGTAACAGGCCGGATATCAAGCGACAGCAGAATCTGGTGGCGCCTGATGCTCCTTGAAAAGGCAAGTCCACTGTGGGGTTGGTGATACCTACGGGCTTCGCTCGAGCGATAGACTGGAAGAAGCAAAGTGATTTTGAACCTCTTTGAGTAAGGTTTTCATCCGTCCTTTGCGGTGGTATGCTTAATGACTGACGATATGACGCCTATCAAATGGCTGAAAATCCCAGCATAACAGGTTTGAGAACGGGCTCCGCAGGCGAGAGAAAGATCCTTCAATCCCTCCTTCTCCGGAGTTTCGAAGAAAGGGCGACAAAGGAACCGTTTTGAATATGAGAATGAGTCATCTCGATACGTTCGGGCATTCCCGAACGAAAGCGAATGCTTTTCAATCTTATAAACAAAATCCAGTCCTTTATCGCCCCCGTCTACAAAGCGACTCCTGAGCGACTTAGAGAAGTTTTATCCGAACTTCCCTGATGTAGAAGCTAACACAAAGGCTGCATACGTTAAAACATACCCAGCTGCAAAGTGCGTTAAACCTACAAGTCGAGCTTGAACAATTGAAAGAGCAACGGGTTTATCTCTCCACGCAACTAATGAAGCTAGAGGTGTGCGTTCATGAGCCCACGCTAACGTTTCAATTAATTCTTGCCAGTATCCACGCCATGAAATAAGGAACATGAAACCAGTTGCAAACACAAGGTGACCAAATAAGAATAACCAAGCGTATACTGATAACGAGTTCATACCAAATGGGTTGTATCCGTTAATTAATTGAGAAGAATTCAGCCACAGATAGTCACGTAACCATCCCATAAGGTAAGTACTTGATTCATCAAATTGAGCTGGGTTTCCTTGCCAAATCGTAATGTGTTTAAAGTGCCAGTAGAAAGTAACCCATCCGATTGTATTCAGCATCCAGAAAAGAGCTAAATAGAACGCGTCCCATGCTGAAATATCACACGTTCCGCCACGGCCTGGACCGTCACACGGGAACGAGTACCCGAAATCTTTTTTATCCGGCATCAGTTTTGAACCACGTGCATCTAACGCACCTTTTACTAAAATAAGCGTTGTTGTATGTAAACCTAAAGCAATCGCATGGTGAACTAAGAAGTCTCCAGGGCCAATTGTTAAGAAAAGGGAATTTCCAATTGCGTTACTATTGATCGCATCAAGCCATCCTGGTAACCAAATGCCTTCACTTCCCGCATACGCAGCTCCACCAGCACTTGATAAAAGAACATCAAATCCGTACACAGATTTCCCGTGCGCGGCTTGAATCCATTGTGCAAATACAGGTTCAATAAGAATTTGCTTTTCTGGAGTCCCGAAAGCAAGCATAACATCATTATGAACGTATAATCCTAGCGTATGGAAACCTAAGAATAAACTTGCCCAGCTTAAGTGAGAAATGATAGCTTCTTTATGCTCAAGCATACGAGCTAAAACGTTCCCCTCATTTGCCACTGGATCATAATCACGAATAAAGAAAATAGCCCCGTGAGCGAAGGCACCACACATGATAAAACCAGCAATATATTGGTGATGTGTATATAAAGCAGCTTGTGTTGTGAAGTCTTGAGCTAAGAAAGCGTACGGCGGAAGTGAATACATGTGTTGAGCCACAAGAGATGTAATAACTCCAACACTTGCTAAAGCAAGACCTAATTGGAAATGAAGTGAGTTATTTACAGTATCAAAAAGGTTTTTATGTCCTTTTCCTAAGTTTCCACCTGGAGCTACGTGTGCTTCAAGAATTTCTTTCATACTATGACCAATCCCGAAATTTGTACGGTATTGGTGACCTGCAAGAATGAAAAGAACCGCAATAGCTAAATGGTGATGAGCCATATCTGTTAACCAAAGCGATTGCGTTTGTGGGTGGAATCCACCTAAAAACGTAAGAATAGCAGTTCCTGAACCTTCAGATGTTCCAAAAAGATGGTTTGCTGTATCTGGGTTTGCCGAATACGCTGCCCAATTTCCATTAAAGAAAGGAGCTAACCCTTGTGGATGCGGGAGTGTTGTTAAAAGAGTATTCCAACGAACATGAACCCCGCGTGATTCAGGAATGGCTACGTGAACTAAATGTCCAGTCCATGCAAGTGAGCTTACTCCGAATAAACCTGATAAATGGTGGTTTAAACGTGATTCCGCGTTTTTAAACCAAGAAACAGATTGAGCAAATTGAGGTTGAAGATGAAGCCATCCTGCAAATAAAAACAGAGCAGCGCCTAAAAGTAAGAACACTGAGCCATTATATAAATCAACATTCGAGCGCATCCCAATGGTGTACCACCATTGGTAGACACCAGAATATGCAATGTTTACTGGTGTTGATGCACCACCACGTGTGAATGCTTCAATAGCTGGTTGACCAAAATGAGGATCCCAGATAGCATGAGCAATTGGACGAACGTGAAGAGGGTCTTGAACCCATTGTTCGAAATTCCCTTGCCATGCAACGTGGAATAAATTACCAGATGTCCAAAGAAAAATGATCGCAAGTTGACCAAAATGAGAAGCAAAAATTTTTTGGTAAAGCTTTTGTTCAGTCATTCCATCATGACTTTCAAAATCATGAGCGGTTGCGATACCGAACCAAATACGACGTGTTGTAGGGTCTTGTGCTAAGCCTTGGCTAAACTTGGGAAATTGAGTCGCCATGAATCCTCCTATGGTAATGCGATCGCTCCAGGAAAACGGCTCCGTACCGGCTTCGCGCAGGGAGTATGAAGTGTCAATTTTTGTCGAGCGTAGCTCGACAAATTTCGCCCCTTAAAACAAGCAGCTGCGCTTCTTGGTTCAAATTGTGGAGCTGCGCTCCACAAAACGAACGTAGCCAAACAAGGAGCCCGCTGAACCCCGGAGTCCGGCCATCTGCGCAAAGGCGCAGGTACGCGTTTAAGCCAGATGCCTTTGTGTTTTTACGGCGTCACTCATTTGATTGAAAAAAAGGCTGCGCTGGATTGAATTCTAGACGCAGTCAAAAAACTGCGCCCGTTTTTCAATCAAACCAGGTCAAATTTCCAAAAATGGATGAAACCGTGTGTGATCGTGTAGAATCTAAAAATGGTTTGAATACACTTGGTGTCAGCAACGGATCCTTCGGGTTTGCCGGAACGTAGTGTTGGAGACCCCACACTTGCCCGTTGGAAACGAAGTATTATCCAACTGCAATAATACGAGCCAAGAAGAATGACCAAGTTGTTGCAATACCACCTAATAAATAGTGAGCTACCCCAACAGCACGGCCTTGTGTAATACTTAGTGCACGAGGTTGAATCGCTGGTGCTACTTTTAATTTGTTATGTGCCCAAACGATCGATTCGATAAGTTCTTGCCAGTACCCACGTCCACTGAATAAGAACATTAAACTAAATGCCCATACAAAGTGAGCTCCTAAGAACATTAACCCATACGCTGATAACGCTGAACCGTATGATTGAATAACTTGTGAAGATTGTGCCCATAAGAAGTCACGTAACCAACCGTTAATCGTGTTTGCGCTTTGAGCGAAGTTACCACCGGTAATATGTGAAACAGCTCCTGCTTCACCAAGCGTTCCCCAAACATCCGATTGCATTTTCCAACTGAAGTGGAAAATAACAACGGAAATTGAGTTATACATCCAGAAAAGTCCTAAGAAAACGTGATCCCAAGCGGATACTTGACATGTTCCTCCACGACCTGGACCATCACAAGGGAATCTAAACCCTAAGTTTGCTTTATCTGGAATTAAACGCGAACTGCGAGCAAATAAAACCCCTTTTAAAAGAATTAAAACAGTTACGTGAATTGTAAATGCGTGGATATGATGAACCAAGAAGTCAGATGTCCCTAAGGAGATTGGCATTAAAGCAATTTTTCCACCGACTGCAACAATATCACCACCCCAAGTTGCACTTGTGCTACCAACAGCATTTGGAGCCGTTAAATCAGGCGCGAAAGCATGAGTGTTTTGAATCCATTGCGCAAACACGGGTTGTAATTGAATGGCAGTATCAGAGAACATATCTTGAGGGCGACCTAAAGCACTCATCGTATCGTTATGGATATATAATCCGAAACTATGGAAGCCTAAGAAAATACACACCCAGTTTAAGTGAGAAATAATCGCATCACGATGACGAATCATACGATCTAATACGTTATTGTAGTTACTTGCCGGATCATAATCACGTACCATGAAAATTGCAGCGTGCGCAGCAGCTCCAGTGACACAGAATCCACCAATCCACATATGGTGTGTAAATAACGAAAGCTGTGTTCCGTAATCTGTTGCTAAATAAGGATATGGTGGCATTGCATACATGTGGTGACTTACAATGATTGATAAAGAACCAAACAGAGCTAAGTTTACAGCTAATTGAGCGTGCCACGATGTTGTTAAAATTTCGTATAAGCCTTTATGACCTTCACCAGTGAAAGGTCCTTTATGGGCTTCTAAAATTTCTTTCATGCTATGTCCAATTCCCCAGTTTGTTCGATATTGGTGACCGGCAATAATGAATAAAACAGCAATGGCTAAGTGATGGTGTGCAGTATCTGTAAGCCAAAGACCTCCAGTCACAGGATTTAATCCACCTTTGAAGGTTAAGAAATCTGAATATTCACCCCATTGAAGAGTAAAAAATGGAGCTAATCCTTTAGCAAAACTTGGGTAGATTTCCGCAAGTAAAGCACGATTTAGAAGGAATTCATGAGGAAGTGGGATTTCTTTAGGATCCACACCCGCGTCTAAAAGAGCATTGACTGGAAGGGAAACATGAATTTGATGACCTGCCCATGATAAACTTCCTAAACCAAGAAGACCAGCTAAGTGGTGATTCATTTGAGATTCCACGTTTTGGAACCATTCTAGTTTTGGTGCAGCTTTGTGGTAATGGAACCAACCAGCAAAGAACATAAGACCAGCTAAAATAAGACCGCCAATGGCCGTTGAGTACAGTTGTAATTCACTTGTAATTCCTGAACCACGCCAAAGTTGGAAGAATCCTGAGGTAATTTGAATCCCTTGGAAACCACCACCAACGTCACCGTTTAAAATCTCTTGGCCTACGATGGGCCAAACAACTTGAGCACTTGGTTTAATATGTGTTGGATCCGAAAGCCAAGCTTCGTAATTTGAGAAACGAGCACCGTGGAAATACATACCTGAAAGCCAAATAAGGATAATTCCTAATTGACCAAAATGGGCACTAAATACTCGACGTGAAATATCTTGTAAGTCAGATGTTTGTGTGTCAAAATCGTGAGCATCAGCGTGTAAATTCCATACCCACGTTGTTGTAGTTGGACCTTTACTTAATGTACGAGAAAAGTGACCGGGTTTCGCAAAGGGTGCCCATGTTGTTGGCACAGTATCGCGATCTACGAGTACTTTTACTTTTTTGTCGCTGTTGTTTGGAGGGGCGATTGTCATATGTTACTCCTTATATGGTATGAATGGAATCACTTGGTTCGCTCAAAGTCCGAACGAGAAGGACTCCGGAAAAATGAAGAGAGGGCAGAGTCTTTGAAAGTCGTCACGTGCGTTCGGTTCTACGATAGGCTGAAGTTTACGTTCGAAATGTCGAAACGTGTCGAGTTTTGTCGAAAATTCTACAACTGAACGTAGCCAACCAAGATAGACATCTTTGAACCTTCCCGGCTACGTTGCGTCAAAACGATGCAGTCGGCCATACGTTGACCGAAAAAGAAACGAAAAATAAAACAGAAATCGGCGGTATGGCTTGGGGGTGTACTGTCTGTCGATGTGTATAGGTCGCTGTCACGGGCTTTACTTTACGTTCTTTGAAAGGAGAACGAAGTGTCGAGAATTGTTGCTGAATTGGTTTGTCTTGGTTGGCTACGTTCCGGGCTCTG
>Ga0164297_10000961_pt1 | contig 32755 bp, 24 predicted proteins | sample GEODES058metaG_FD_113539 | JGI IMG/M metagenome (GOLD analysis project Ga0164297, IMG submission 113539) | Dystrophic lake water microbial communities from Trout Bog Lake, Wisconsin, USA - GEODES058 metaG | ecosystem: Environmental > Aquatic > Freshwater > Lake | place: USA: Trout Bog Lake... | reverse complement strand
GCCGAGTACGGCCAGTTATTGGTGTTCATGATCCACCCATTCGCCGGATTCAGAAGATGCGGCGCCTCGTCGAGCGCATGCAAGTCCCGCCAGTCGGTCGCAGGATCCGACCCGTCGACCGGATGGGTGTAGTCGAAGCGATCATCGCGTGTTGGAATGAACTGCGGATGCAGGTAGGCGATGTTGCCATCGGCATCGGCATAGATCGTGTTGTTGGAGGAGTTCGCCTTGAACGCCATCACGCTCATGAAGGCCGCATGGTCTCGCGCCTTGGTCAGAAGAAACGACTGACTCAAGGCCTCGATCGGCTTTTGCATCAGGGCGATGCTGATCCACCGGCCATTCGCGTCACTGATCACCGGACCGTGATGCGTACGATAGGTCGTGAATCGACGCATTGCCTGCTGGCCCGCGGCGTCCCGGTAGGCAATCGTGACCGGACGCTGCACCACCGGCCGCCACACCTTGCCATAACGATAATAGAGGCGACCGTGATCGCGACGGATGGTCTCCTTGAAGAAATCCACGTTGTCGACGCCACTCGAGGTGTGCATCCACCCGAGCCGCTCGTTGAAGCCCTGATAGATGAAGAACTGACCCCAGGTGGCTGCCCCATAGGCATTGAGGCCCTCGTCACTGGTCATCTGCAGCTCGGACCGAAAATAAAACGACGTGTGCGGGTTGATGAGCAACAGCGCATGATGCGTGGCACTCAGCGCGGGAGCGATCGCGATGCCATTCGACCCACCCGGCTCCTTGAGCGGCTCCTCGACATGGACGGTGATCGAGGACGACGGCTTCGCGTAGAACCCCTGCAAGGGCCCCAGGGCCACGCGCTCGATGTCACCGCCAATACTGCCTTCGCTGAAGCTGAGCGGCATCCAGGGCTCGAAATGGCGAAGCACGCGTGGATGCACGTCAGGATGCGAGGCGAGAAAGCAGTTGAGGCCATGCGCCCATGCCACATTGAGAGACTTGAGCCACGCAGGGCTTCGCCGATAAAGTTCCTGCAATTTCGCTTCGTCGACGAACAGACGCTGCCTGAGGTCCTGAAAAAGCGCCGACTCGCCCTCGGCTTCGGCAAGCCGTCCGAGTGCGTTCAGATAGTTGGTCTCGATGCGATTGAAGTCATCTTCCGCCTGGGCGTAGATCGCTCCAAAAACCGTGGCCGCGTCGCTGTCCCCATGGACGTGGGCGATACCCCAGTCGTCACGGGTGATCGAGACGTGAGCCGCCTCCGCACACCTTTCTGGCGTGGCCTCCGCCACGGCCGTCCAGCGGACACTCGCCACATCACACCACGCGGGCCAGGGTGCAAGAAAGACGGCAGCCACGAGGAGACAACGCATCATGCTCATCAGAGTTCGACCGAGTCATCCATCCCACACGGGACTCGACGGACTCTATCCCAGCGTCCGGCAGCACGCCACTTGGTAGCGAACCCCGTTGGCGCACGTCCGCAGTACCAAAATATCCGGGGAGGCCTCGCGCTCACCTCCCCGGCAACGGACTCACCGACTCTCGAGCCTACTGGGCGGCCACCGGCAGATATCCACCCCCCTCCTCGGTGCGCGCCGGTGCAGACCTCGCCCGCACCACCGTGCCGGAATAGAGCGCCGTCAGTTGCGGCGCATTGACCTTGGCAATACTTTGCGACAGCGCGTCCTGGTAACAGTGCTGCATCGAGGCGTTGAAGCGCCAGTTGCTGGCCTCGGCAGCATGTACCGGGTAATCACCACACACCTTGCTGGCCGCAGCGCGCAGACGCGAATAGAGAATCGCCGCCCCCTGCGATGTCGCAAGATCAAGACCGGCGTAACTGACGTGGATCTCGGCCCCTGTCGGGGTCTGTGTGAGCGGATCGGCGGCAAGGGCCGCCGGGGTCGCCGCCAGACTGGTCAGGCCGGCGCCGAGCACCAAGACCGCCTGCCTGAAGGCCGGTCGAATGCTTGATCGGGCGTCGGATCGCATCACCCTGTTCGTGTGACACATAAAGGATTCCTCGCTGGACGTTGACGATGAAATGACCCACCAGGCACGCGACAGCCTTTGAAAATTCGGGCTCCTCGGCGGCTGGTGATGGGTCGTTTTACGCCACAAGCTGCTCGCGAAACACGCGAGGAATCCCCTACCCACGACGGCAAACCGGTCGTGGCCGAGAACCCGTACCACCCTCTCGCCGTCACCCGGGTGATCGTTCGGCGGGCCACTTCGCGGCAGATGACGCCTCGGGATGCGCTAAGCTTGGCGCTCCAATCCCACGGCGAACACGCATGACCTCATCCGTTGGCCTTCAGAAAACCCTGCAGAAACGCCATATCCAGATGATCGCCCTCGGTGGCGTGATCGGCGCAGGCCTGTTCGTCGGTAGCGGCGTCGTGATCGGCTCTGCGGGGCCTGCCGCAGTGATCTCCTTCGCGCTCACCGGCCTGCTGGTGGTGCTCGTGATGCGCATGCTGGGCGAAATGGCGGTGGCCTACCCGGTGCAAGGGGGGTTTTACGAATACAGTCGCCTGGCGCTCGGTGAGCGGGCGGCGTTCCTGACCGGCTGGATGTACTGGTACTTCTGGATCATCTGCGTCGCGCTCGAGGCCGTGGCCGGCGGCAAGCTCCTGAACCACTGGTGGCCCACCGTGCCTTCGTGGGAGTTCACCCTCGGCCTGACGGGGCTTTTCACGATCGTCAATCTGCTGTCGGTGCGCTCCTACGGTGAAGCCGAATTCTGGTTCGCCTCGATCAAGGTGGTCGCCATCGTCCTGTTTCTGGCAGCGGGCACCTTGTTCGTGATCGGTCTGTGGCCCGGCACCGTCGGCGGCTTTCCGCATCTGGTCGCCGACGGTGGCTTCGCGCCAAACGGCATCGTGCCGGTGCTGACCGGTGCGGTGGCCGCGACGGGCTTTTACTTCGGCACCGAAATCGTGACGATTGCCGCCGCCGAATCGGCAGAGCCTGAAAAAGCCGTAGCCCACGCGATGCAGTCGGTGATGTCCCGGGTACTCGTGTTCTATGTCGGCTCGATCTTTCTCGTGGTCTCGATCATCCCCTGGAACAGCGCGCCGCAGATGCTGCAGCCTTACGTGAGCGTTCTCGAGGTACTGAAGGTACCCGGTGCGGCGACCATCATGAGCATGATCATCGTGACCGCCGTGCTCTCCTCGCTCAACTCCGGGCTCTTTGCCTCCTCCCGCATGCTGATGTCGCTGGCCGCGCGCGGCGATGCACCGCGGCTGTTTGCTCGCCTCGATCGCCGCGGTGTACCGGTCGCTGCGCTGCTGGCGGGGACGGTGTTCTCCTACGCCGCCGTGGTGATGAACTATGTGTCGCCGGACACCGTGTTCGCCTTTCTCGTCAACTCCTACGGCACCGTGGCGATCTTCGTCTACGTCCTGATCGCGTTCTCGCAACTCAAGCTGCGGCGTCGACTCGAGGCCGAACATTCCGATCGGCTCGTGATGCGCATGTGGGGCTTTCCGCACCTCACGCGGCTCGCGATCGTGCTGATGCTGCTGATCGTCGCCGCCATGGGCGTGATTCCCGACCAGCGGGCGCCCCTGATCTTTGGGCTGATCAGCGTGGTGATCCTGCTTGCGGCGTACGAGCTCAGCCAACGTCTGAGCACACGGATCGCCCGCTGAGGCGCGGGCACGCTACTCGGCCGCAGTGAGTTTGACCCACAACGAGCCGGTGTTCGGCCCACCGCCATTCCCCGGACCGTAGAGCGTGTCGTTGACCCCGAGCTGTAGCCGGCTCGCACCCGTCGGAATCACCAACAGCCGGCGGGTACGGGTCACGACGAAAGGGCTGCCGACCACGACACCTGCATCGTCGGCAAACGCGCCGATCACCTGCATCAGATACACCGGATAGGACGCCGGATCCAGGTATCGGGAGGGCGCCAGCGCTTGGCATGACGTGACGCCGATGCGGTCGCACACCTGCGTGTACACACGATCATTGGCGGGTGGAAACTGCGTCAGACCCGAGCAGCCATTGTCGGGTAGGCCGCCCCCGTTAACGCTCCCACCAACGCACTGCATTCCGACCACATCCCCCGCCTTCAGACCCAGTTCGGCCAGCACCATCACGCGCGGTGGCGCGGTCACATCGTGATCGTATTGCACCTTCATTGACGGATTGACACGACGATCCCACGGTGCGGCGGCCCCGGGCACCGCGACGGCGGCCAGTACCGCTTGGCGATCCGCGCAGCCTGGATCAAAGGCATACCAATAGGCGCCGGGATCGGCAGGATTGGAGGACAGCGCCGGTGGGATATCGTGATTCGGGAAGTCTGCGGACGCCGCAGGGGTGGCAAGGAAATAGCACAACCGATAACGACCATCGGCGAGGTGGGTCGTGAACACAAGATCGTCCGGCAGGTAGGTGGCCGAACCGACCCAGAGACCGCACCCATGCAGCTCACCGGACGGTCTCGGAGCAGTCTGACTGGCTGACCGCGCTCCTGAGGCCTCCGCGGTCACAGGGGCACCCATCGTCTGAGCGGCACCCTGCGCACTCGCGATGACGGCGCAAATCATCGCAGTGATCGTCGCGAAGCGCCCACGACCACGACGATCCGACCAGCGGTAGGCTTGCGTAGCTGCGCTCACGGATTGACGCTCACATCCGCTCGCTGGTGCCTTCACCCTATCGATATCGCCAGCTCGTCAGATCCGCGCCGGGCGGCGCCGTCGCTCTGATCTGCTCGAGAATCTTGGGCAGATACTGGAAGTTGTAGTGCAGCCTGGAGTAGGCGTTCGGAAGGGAGGGATCGCCGTTCCAGCAGTGTTCGGCACGATCGCCGTAGGCGACCTCACCCTGATAGGCCGGGATCAGCGATTCGAGTTTGTCCTGGGCGTAGTACACCGAGTCGGTCAGGAAGTAATTGTCGCCATTACCGACATAGAGATGGATCTTGCCCTGCAGTTTGGGGGCAAGCACCGCCCAATCCCTGGCGATGATATGAGCCAGGTCGTAGTGCTCCCTCCAGTAACTCGCCACGGTCGGATCAATCACCCCCGTGACCTTGTCGAAAATCGGCTTCGGATAGCCATCGTCACCGACCGGACTGAATACCGCCTGCCAGATATCGTATTGCCCACCCGAACGCGTGCGATCTCCCTGGGCGAGTTCGGCGTAGTTGGCGTCCCGCTGGGTCGCGAAAATCTCCCCGAGATAGTTCCGAAACGCCGGGCGCTCGACGGTCGATGCCTCCCCTTCCAGCACATAGGCATTCTTGTCCTTGTAGAGATCGATCACCGTGTAAGCACGGAAATCCACCGGATCCGGGCATGCGGCATAGGCGCCGTTGTACATATCGGGATAGAACACTTGCGTCGCGAGCGCTTCCCAGCCTCCGGTCGACCCACCGTAGGTGAAGCGCGCCCAGCCGGCACCGATCCCATGAAAACGCTTCTCGATCTCAGGAATGAGCTCGTGATTGATCGCGTCGCCGTAGGGACCGAGATTGGCCGAATTCACCGCATAGCTGTCGTCGTAATAGGGATTGGCGTGCTCGATCTCGATCACCAGAAAGCGCGGGAAATCAGCCGATATCCACTTCTGATAGAACGCATAGGCTTCCTGCTGCTCGATACGGTTGTAGCCATCGAGATGAAAACGTTCCGAGTACACGGGCTTGAGATCCCGATCGGGCGGCGATGTCCGAAACTCGGAGATGTCGCTCGGATAGTGGCCATGAAACACCATCAACGGGAAGCGCGCCTCGGGATGGGCATCAAAATCCCGCGGCACCAGCACATGAGCACCGAGATACACGTCGCGCCCCCAGAACTTGGAGAGCAACTCGCTGCGGATGCGTACGTGTCGGACGAACTCGGTGTCCGTCTTGGGTTCGATCGGACCGATCGTGTTGTCGAGCGTCAGCAGAATGCTCTTCGGATGGGCATGATCGAGATGCACCCGCACCGGCGTCGAATACCGATTGCCAGGCTTCGATGCCCACTGCTGACCCTCCCCACGATCGGGCGGTAACTGGAGTGTCCGACCGTCCGCGAGATGGAAGGTTTCGTAGCGATTGAGCACCACCTGCACGAGATAGTCGCCATCCGGCAGCAGGGACACCCGGCGCGCCGGCCATCCAAAGGCCCGATCGTCGATGCGCACCGCGGTTCCCGCACGCCACTGCTCGACGTTGAGACCGAAAAGATACGGCGAATCGAGAGGCTGATTGGGCTCGACATGACTACGAGGCTCACGCGTGAGATCGCGACTCACGAGCAGGATCAGGCGACCCGTCTCAGGCATAGCCGCGGCCGCCGCAGGCAAGCTCACCTGAAGCGGCGCCGGTGCCGCCCACGCGCCCGTACCGATCAAAAGACACGACAGCAGGCCGAGCGCCTTCACGCGCAGGCCACTTGAACCGATCAGCAACATACGAACACCTCAGTCAATCCGTCACCCGGGGGACGGCTCTGCCGTCCGCCTCGGATATCAACGCTCGGAACCCGAGCCATACACCATACCCCCTTTCATCACGAAGCCGACGTGCTCGAGCACCTCGACCTGTTCGAGCGGATTGCCGGGCACGGCGACGATGTCGGCAAGCTTGCCGGCCGTCAGGGTGCCGAGCTGATCACCGACACCCAGGAGCTCCGCCGCGACGACGGTCGCCGATCGCAAGGCCTGCTCCGGCGTCATGCCGTATTTGACCATCCAGCCAAACTCGCGCGCGGGATTGATGTGCCAATCGAACCCGCCGACGTCGGTACCGAAGGCAATCTTCACACCAGCCTTGAGCGCACGTCGGAAGGTATCCTGATGGATGGTTCCCATCTGGGCCCACACGGGGGCACCCGCCTGCGCACGACCTTCGGCGACGTACTCGCCCACAAAGATCGTCGGCACGTAGTAGATCCCCTTCTGGGCCATGACCTTGAGATCCTCATCGGCGATGTAGTCGCCGTGCTCGATCGAGTCGACGCCCGCCGTCACCGAATTGTGGACACCCTGCAGCGCCATCGCATGGGCTGCAATCTTGTGCCGCTGACGATGGGTCTCATCGACAATGGCCTTGAGTTCATCGAGCGTAAAGGTGGGGATGTCATCCAGCACACCGCCCGGCAACACCTTGTAGCTGCGATCGGTGTACACCTTGATCCAATCCGCACCGTGCGAGATCTGCTCCCGGACCGCACGACGACCGCCATCGGCGCCGTCGACTTCCTGAACGCCCTTCGGCATCACGAGGGCCGGCGCATAACCGAGCAACGGGTAGGCGCCGGTCACATCCATCGAGCGCGTCGCCACTTGCATCCGGGGGCCCGGAATGATCGACCGCTCGATCGCATGCTTGATATCGACGTCAGCGTAGCCTGCGCCTTCCGTTTCCAGATCACGGATCGACGTGAAGCCCCAGCCAAGGATGCGCCGCGCGTTGACCGTCCCGTAGATGGTTCGATACTCCGGTGATTGCTTGAGCAGCTGGACGTCGTAGTCCTCGGCCGTGATGTCGCCCTGCAACAGCAGGTGAGTATGCGTGTCGATGAGCCCCGGCAGGCACGTCTGCGTCGACAGATCGATGACCGACGCGCCGGCCGGTGGGGTACTCCCCGCCTGCACGGCGACGATCCGGTCACCTTGCACCTCGATCAACGAGGCACCTTGGCGCTTCCCGGCCACGCCATCCCAAAGGGCACCGCAGCGGAGCCAGACGGTAGCGACCGCGGTCGACGCAGGGGTCCCCGCGACGGCGTTCGTGGCCGATGCAAGCCCGCAAAGACCCGCGAGGATCGCGCATAACACCACAGACCCAAGGTGCGATCGCAGCCCGTGACCATCCTCATTCACATTCACATCCATACCGATACCCCCAGTTTCGCTGCCACTCGACGGCGCCTTCCCACACGAGGTCACGCACGTCCCGAATTCTCCCGCCGACACACTCACTCCGGTACGGCCGCCGGATGCACACTGACGAAATCACCGGCCGGTCCCGGGAACACCACGGGACTGGCCCAACCGTCCTTGGAGATCGCCTGCACCCCGAAGAACCAGTCATCGATCACGACCCGCTCCAAGGTCAGCGCCGTGGCCATACCCGCGTCACGACTGAACTGCCAGTGGGGAGCCGTGGTATCCCGCCACCACACCCGGTAGGTCTGAGCACCCTGCGAAGGCGCCCACCGGAGCGTGGTATTGGAACTCACCGCACCGCTGATCTCGACCCCAGAGGGCGGCGCCGGCGCCATCGCCAGCGCCGCGAGCGTGATGGCATCGAGGCGCGTGACCTTGGCGAGATAATCGACATCGACGCCCGAGATCTCATCGCCGTAGCGACGACCCTGGTCGGTACGTAGATCCTGATGTTGCCGATCATAGTTCTCGAGCGCTTCGGTGACCCGCAGGGCCGGAAAGCCAGACGCCAAGAGAGGCACCTGATCACCACCACGATCGAAACGGTCGGTACGGTAGATCATGTGCGCCTGAAACGGCGGCAGGTATTGATCGGCCAGTGCGGCCGTAAAACGCGCGAGATTGCGCGAGGGACTATCCACCTCGCCGCCGTTGTAACGGCGCCGTGCGGCCTCATCAGCGGTTTCCACCGACTTCGTCCCTTCCGAGAAGAGCCTGACGTAGCTCCCCTCATAGCGACCATCGGCCGCATGCGTGTTACCGACGATGTCGTTGTTGAGATCGGCCTCGACTTGCCAGCCGGCACCGCGTGCGTACTCCGCCAACAGATAACCACCGTACAAGCCCTGCTCCTCACCGGACAGCACCGCATAGACGAGGGTGGCGGGAAATCGGTACCGGGACAACACGCGTGCGGCCTCGAGCACCGCAGCGACCCCCGAACCATCGTCGTTGGCACCGGGGGCATCATCGGTCGCATTCATAGGATCGGTGACTCGCGAATCCAGGTGACCGGCGATGATCACCACCCGCTGCGGGTCGGAGGTCCCCCGCTGGATCGCCAGCACATCCTGGATCACCACGCCGTCGGGCGAACGCGATCCGGTGAACACCCGTTCCGGCGTCACGACGGTGAGGCAGCCGCCGCACTCACGACCCAACTGTTCGAAACGACCACGCACCCAGTGGCGTGCCACACCAATACCACGTCGTGCCGAGAGGGTCTCCGACAAGGTATGACGGGTCCCGAAGCCCACCAGAGCCTCGATGGTGGCGTGCAGTTCGCTGGGCTTCACGGTCTCTGCGATACGCTGCAACTCGGCATGGCGCGCCATACCCACCGCCGTGGGCGCGCTACCGGCGGGACTTGCGAGCAACGCCGCGAGACCTGCGCCCGCAGTCCATGCCCTCCATCGATCACGCACCATGCCCGCCTCCGACCGTGTCACGCCAATCCAAGGGGCAGTAAATCACACCTCAACGCCCTAGGGATCCGGCGAATGACAATCTTCGCCCCGGCTTGACGGGGTCGGGATCGGCCGGTCAGACTAGCTTGGTTGAGGTGCTTGCGTGGCGTTTGACGCCAGCGAGTTAAACGGGAAACCGGTACGCCTGCAGGGCAAGGCCGGTACTGCCCCCGCAACGGTATGTGAGCAAAGCCGGATCCAAGCAAGCCACTGTGCCACGGCATGGGAAGGCGATCTGGTGGGGTCACCCGCTCATGAGTCCGGAGACCGGCCTCGACAGTGACGGAACGCGTTGCGGCGGGCGACACGTGCCGGGCACTCTCACGGCCCGGCACACCCCCACCCGACCCATGACCGTGGTGATTCAACGAGGCATCAGGGTCACGGCGGGTGTCCCGAGGGGTAGTCGACGTGTCGGGCCGATCACGATCATTGCGACCGCTTGGCGGCTTGGCACGAGGGCTGGTGCTGGGACTCACCCTTTGGAGCTCGGGGGCGAGCACGACGGCGACGGCCAACCCAACGGCCAACACCCCCCTCAGCATCATCGACGACCGTCATCGGACGATCGTACTGGCGCATCCGCCGCGTCGCATCATCACTCTGCTTCCCTCCCTGTCGGAGAGCCTCTGCGTGCTCGAGGCCTGCGATCGACTTGTTGCAACCGATCGCTACGCCGACTGGCCGGAGCAAATCCGTCGTCTCCCTAAAGTCGGTGGCATCGATGACACGCCGATCGAGACCGTGCTGGCCTTGCACCCTGACGTGGTCCTCGCCGCGCGCTCCTCGCGTGCGATCGGGCGACTCGAAGAACTCGGCGTCAAGGTGATCGCGTTGGAGCCTACGAGTCTGGCTGACATGCACCGCGTCCTGACCACCCTCGCCTACCTCGTGGGCGAACCTGCGCGCGGCGAAGCACGCTGGCGGCAGCTGGAGAGCGCGCTATCGGCGGCTGCCGATCGCATCCCTCCCGCCCTGCGTGGTCAAACGGTGTACTTCGAGGTATCGGACGCACCACACGCGGCGAGCATCAGTTCGTTCGTCGGGGAGGTACTGGCACGCCTCGGTCTCAACAACATTGTGCCGGGACGGCTAGGCCCGTTTCCGCAGATTAACCCAGAGTTCGTGGTGCGCGCCCAACCCCAGCTGATCATGACCAGCGCGGACGCACTCGACGGCATGCGCTCCCGACCCGGCTGGAATCAGCTGACTGCGCTCAAGACACATCGCACCTGCGGCTTTGAGCGCGAGCCATGGAACATCATGCTTCGACCGGGGCCGCGTCTCGGCGAGGCATCGGCATTCATCGCAAACTGTCTCGTGCGACTGTCTCCGCAATGAGCAAAACCTTTGGCGAGCACCCGCGGCCGTCCATCGCCACAGCGGTCTGGACACCCACACGTCTGGCGCTCGTGATGAGCGCACTGGCGGTGCTGTTGGTCCTCGCTGGACTGGCCGCCGGCAGCGAGGGCCTGTCCTTCGCTTGGCAGGACAACGGATGGGTGATCGGCGCGATTCGTGCGCCGCGAACGCTCGGAGCCCTGTGCGCCGGTGGACTCCTCGGACTGTCCGGTGCCATCGCACAAGGCGTGTTCCGGAACCCGCTCGCCGACCCCTATCTCCTCGGGTCAGCCTCTGGAGCGACCCTTGCCATCGTGCTAACCCTCGCCGCCGGCAGCGCCGTGGGCGTGCCGGTGGCGTTGCTGGGCGGCGATTGGCTGGTGCGTATCGGACTGGTCGGGGCCGCGTTCGTGGGCGCGCTGTTCGGCGTGCTACTCACGCTGACACTGGCCGGCAGTACTCGCTCACCCACCACGCTCCTGCTGGCCGGTGTGGTGGTGGGCGTGCTGCTCGGTGCGATATCGAATCTGATGATGCTGATCTCGCCCGAGGCGCTGCGCGGCGCACAGATGTTCCTGCTCGGCACCACGGGCTTTTTGGGCTGGACCAGCCTTGCGCCCCTGATCGCGAGCCTCGTGGTGGCACTGCCGCTGGCAATACGCTTCGCGCGCGTTCTTGATGCGCTGGTTCTCGGCGAGGACACCGCGACCACCTTGGGTATCCCGGTGCCGGCGATCCGATTGCTGTTGATTCTGTTGATCGCACTCGCGACCGGGACCGCGGTGGCAGAAACCGGCCTTGTGGCCTTCGTGGGGTTGGTCGCACCGCACATCGTGCGACGGACTCTGATCGTCACGCACGGGACCCTGCTCGCCCTGTCCACGCTGGTCGGTGGGGTACTGCTACTCGCTGCCGATGTCCTCGCGCGCACGCTACTCGCCCCTCAGGAACTCCCGGTGGGATTGTTGACCGCTGTGGTGGGCGGCGCGTACTTGCTGGTGCTGTTGCGTCGTAAACATGTTGCGGAGTACTCAGCATGAGCGCAGCACCCTGTCTCGAAGCCCGCGAGATCACGGTACGCCGCGGCGGACAGCGAATTCTGGATGGCATCACGACGGGCTTTAGCCCAGGCTCTTGGACGGCCATCGTCGGGCCCAATGGCGCCGGCAAGAGCACGCTGCTTGCGACCTTGGCCGGCATCCTGACGCCTGCCGAAGGGACGGTGCATCTGAAGGACCGTCGACTGACCGAGTGGTCGCTGCGTGAGCGCGCCCGCGCGCTGACCTGGCTTGGCCACACGAGCCACGCGGACGGCGATCTTGCTGCGCATGAAATCGTGCGGCTCGGCCGCCTGCCGCACTACGGCCTCCTTGGCACGCCGAGTCGCGAGGACGAGACGGCCGCGTGGGATGCGCTGGCAGAAACGGAAGCGACGCTCTATGCACACCGGCGACTGCGCGAACTCTCCGGCGGTGAGCGGCAGCGAGTACTGCTCGCGCGGGCCTTCGCGGCACAAACCTCACTCCTGCTGCTGGACGAACCCACGGTTCACCTCGATGCGCCGCACCAGGGCCGCCTGATCACCAGCCTCAAGGCGCGTTCGGCACGCGGTCAGTGCGTGGTCAGCGTGCTACACGATCTGACACTCGCTCTCGGCGCCGACAGAGTACTGGTACTCGCCGACGGCGTGATTCAGGCGGATGGCCCTCCCACCGAGCGCACGCTTCAGACGTCGCTGATCGAGGTCTTCGAGCACTCCTTCGCGATCGAGGCGATCGGCAGCGGCACCCGTTCGCGTCTGGTCGCGGTCCCCGTTGCCTGACCGCAAGCGATGCAGAGCGTAACGCTCTAACGCCCGCCATCGGTCAGGTCGGGCGTCGACTCCCCGACGCCGGGAACCCATCCGCCGCCAAGCGCCACGTAGAGCGCGACGGCGTCTTGCAAGACGACAGCATATGCACCGTCTCGTGCCAACTGAGCAGAACCCCGCGCAATCTCCGCAGCCATCAGCGTCGTGCCATCCGCCAGTCCCGCGGCGTGATTGGCCTTCGTAATGGCATAAACACCCTGCGCATCACCGAGCGCGCGTTCGCTCGCCATCAGCGCCTCGCTGTCCCGGCTGACCGACTGCAACACGTCGGCGACCTGCTGGAAGGCCAACAGCACGACCTGCCGATAGTTGTGCTGCGCTACGCCGAACGCATCGATGGCCGCCTTGCGACCGAACCACAGTTTACCGCCCTGAAACAGCGGCACCGACAGATCCGCGCCCGCACTCCAGAAGCGTCCCGAGGCACCTCCTAGCGCCGACCATCGATCAGCCGCCGCACCGACGTTGCCGGACAAGGTGATGCTCGGAAAAAGATTCGCCGTCGCCACCCCGATCTCGGCGCTCGCCTGATGCAGGCGGGCTTCAGCGACCAGCACGTCCGGTCGCTGGCGTACCAAGGTCGAGGGCAAGACGGTCGGCATGGACGCCGGGAGCCCCAGCGCGTGCAGGTCGATGTCCACAAGATCAGCGGTCACGGGCAAGCGACCAAGCAACGCCGCCTGCAGGTGATCTGCTTGCTCGGCGTGCAACTGCATGATCGCGAGCGCCCCCTTGAGGCCGGCGACCGACGCCTCCGAGGACAGCACATCGGCATCCGCGCCGACTCCGCTCTTGAGCTGCGCTTCTCGCAACGCCAACACCGTCTCCGCGCCGTGCAACATGGCACGAAGTGTCGTCGTCTGAGCGCGATAACTGCTGCGAGCGATCGCCGTGTTGACCACATTACCCGTAAGACTGAGATAGGCGATGCCGACACCGAAGCGCTGCGCGTCGGCTGCGGCTTGCAAACCCTCCACCGCCCGGCGAGAGCCGCCGAAAAGATCCAGCAGATAGCCTACGGCGCCACTGGCCGTGTAGACATTGAACACGTTCGATGGCGCGGACTGGCCGACTTTGACCGGCGCGTAGCGCTCGCGCACAGCGCCAAGATCCGCACTGACGGTGGGAAAATAGACGCCGGCACCGGCCCGCAAGGCATCCTGCGCCTGCGCCAGCGTCTCACGCGCGGCCGCAAAGGTCGGGCTATCGCGCAGTGACTCGGTCACCAACGCATCGAGCGTCGGATTCTGGAAACTCGTCCACCAACGGGGATCGACGGGTGCGTTATCGAACGCGATCAACGGCGTGGACAGCGGCTCGCTCGCCGGTAGCACGGCGAGTGCCGTGGGGGCCTCCGGTCGCTGAAAGTCAGGCCCCACCGCACAGCCGGCGAGGATCATGACCCACAACGCCATCGCGGGTCGCATGATGGATGAGGACACCATACCTGCGGCCACGCTACTTGCTCCCGATGTAGACATCGACTTGCTGGCCCGGATAAAGCGTGCTGCCGGCAGGGGGCTTGAATCGAAACACCACCGGCAGTACCCGAAGGTCGATCTGTTCCGTCCGTGCATCCGATAACTCGATCTTCGGCATGACGTAGGGCTGTATGCGCACGAACTCGAGCGGTACCTTGGTCGTCGATCCTCTGATCTGCATTTCGGCAACCATGTCGGCACCCTTCGGCAGGCGCGGCAGCAACACCTCGTCCACAAAGGCACGAACGCCGAGATAAGGCTCCCCGCGACTCATCACCACCGGCGGAACGGAGGCCTGCGTGTAGCTGTTGTAAGTGCCCACACTCGAGACATAGGCGCCGCTTGCAGTGTTCACGGCAATGACTCGACCATCGACCGAGGCACGAACGATGTACTTCGACAACAAGGCGTTGGCCGCCTCATACTGACCCTCGGCAGCCTCAAAAAGCTTGCGCTGGGTATCGATGTCGTAGCCCCAGGCACCCGCCTTGATCAACTCGTACTGACGACGAGCCACCTCAACATTGGTCTCGGCGATCCTGAGCGCGTTTTCCGAAGTATCCACCACATCCGCACTGAGCGAGCGCCGATCGATGTCGACCGACAAGCGTCGCTTGTCATACTGGTCTTGCGCCTGCTTCAAGGCGGCTTCAGCAGCATGCCACCCAGCGAGTGCCACCTCGAGACTCTCCGGACGCGGCTGATGCTCGAGCGCTGTCAACGCCGCTTTCGCCGACTCCGCCTGCGCGTTGAGTTGCGCCACAGTAGCCGCCTGCACTTTCGGGTCGAGCTCGAAAAGCGCGGCACCCGCCTTGACGTCCTGACCATCGACGACATCCACCTTGAGCACCGTGCCGGCGACTTCCGGGTAGATATTGATATCGACACCCGCCGCCTGGGCGGTCTCGATCATCCCATTGGCATAAATGCCATGTGCGTAAGGATTCGCGGATGGCTCAAAAGCCGGTGCTTGCGGCGGTTGTCGAATACCGAAATACCAGGCGCCGAGCACACCCATCAACACGCCAACAGCTGCGAGGACGAATAGTGGTTTATTTCCCATGTCGCTGTCCTTCTGAAATCGCCTTGAGTCGCCCATCTTCCATCGACAAGATCCGATCGGCGAATTCGTAAATTCTGGCATCGTGCGTGACGATCACGATCGATCGCTGCTCGTTGAGCAGAGTCTTCTTGATGAACTCGACGATGTTCTTGCCGGTGTCCCCGTCCAGCGATGCGGTTGGCTCATCGAGAATCAGGATATCGGGCTCCCCCACCATGGCTCGTGCGATGGCGACCCGCTGCTGCTCGCCACCGGACAGCTTGACCGGCGGCAGATCGGCACGAGAGGACAGCCCCACCACCTCGAGAAAGCGCATACCGGCCTTCACGGCACTCGGCCAGTCTTCGCCGCGAAGAATTAGTGGAATGGCGACATTTTCCGCCGTACTGAGCCGAGGAAACAGGTGAAAATCCTGAAACACGAAGCCGATCTTGTTGAGCCGGAAATCCGCAATTCGATCGTCGCTCAGCGACCACAGATCGGTGCCTTCCACCAACACCTGGCCTTCGTTCGGTCTCAGGATCCCGGAGATCATGCTGAGGAGGGTCGTCTTGCCGCTACCGGAGGGCCCGACGATGTAGAGCATCTCGCCCATGTTGACGTCGAACGTCACCGAGCGAACCGCCGACGTTCTGGCCTGCCCCTCGCCGAAGGATTTGCCAACCGACCGTACCTCAATCGAGTGGTTCGGCATCTCAACCCCTGAAGATGTCGAACGGTTCGATGCGCAACACCCGGCGTACGCCGATGTAGCTCGAAATGGCGGCAATGACGATCACCATGCCGAACGCCAGCAACAAGTTGAACGCCGAAATCTGCGCCGCATAGGAAGGGAGCCGCAACTTCGCGAAAAAAATCACCAGCGTGCAAAGACCAATCCCCAGTCCCAAGCCGGTCAGCGACACGAACGTCGCCTGAAACAGAATCATCAGCACCAACTCATGGCCCTTGGCGCCGATCGCCTTCAGGGCACCGAATTTCTCGAGATTCTCGATGATGAAGGTGTAGAAGGTTTGGCCGGAGATCGACAAGCCGACGATGAAGCTGATCGCGGTCATTAGCAGGATATTCATCCCAAGGCCGGTCTGATACATGTAGTAGTTGGCGATCCGTGCCAAAAACTCCTCGCGCGTGAGCACCAGATATCCAAGCCCACCCAGCGCCCGCTTGATACCTGGAATATCGGCATCCGTTTTGGGTTCGATCAGCACATAGGCGGTCGTGAACCGTGTCGAAGGGATGTACTGCCGGGCTCGCGAGTACGTGGTGTAGAGCGTCGGAATGCCGAAAAGGCCGGCGGAAGCCACGCCAGCCACGCCGACAATCACCGCACGACGATCGTTCAACTGAAACTCACTACCGATACCCGGACGTCCGAGCTTCTCGTACTCCGAATCACGAACCACCCAGAAGCCGTTCTCAACATAAAGGTCTGCGATCCGTCCGGTCTCGATCGGCGGCCTGCCGAAGAGGCTCGTGTCGTCGAGGCCGAGTACCGACACCGATTGATAGGCCCCGGATTTCAACTTGGCGAGGGCACCCCCCGAGTAAAGCGGGACGGCATACTTCACTCCGTCGATGCTTCTCGCAAAATCAGCAACATAGTCTGGCATCGGGATGGTGTTGGCGACCGTATTGACCGCGGGATCCATGACCCATATTTTCGCGCCGATGTTGACCACGGTGGCACCCGCGCGCGCCAGCACCCCGGCAAACATCGAGGTCATCTGCACCATCAGGAAAACGGCGAAGGTAATACCCACCAACAAGGCGACGAACTTGGCCCGGTCATTGACCAAGAGCTTGTAAGCGAGGATCAAACGACCGCGGTAGTGGCGCCCACGACGACCCTGGCCACGTTCAGGCAGCGCTTCAAGCACCATGACGCACGCCGCCGCGTGAGCGCATCGGCCGATCGAAGCGACTCGTGATGATTTTAGACAAGCTTAAGTTCCGTAGTGGCGTGGATCCATCGTCCGGCAAGCCACCCCGTACGGCATTGGTACTTACCGAAAAACTGAGACAAGGGTCAGTACTTCACCCAATGGTGATCAACTACAGGTTGGGGGTGCACATCGCCCGACGATCGCGGCGACGAGGACACTGCCTACGGAGCCAACCGGCTCACTGCTCTAGGCGATCCGACACCCGCGTTCATCGAAAAACAGCGCATGGTTGAGATCGATGTCGAGTAACACCCGCTCTCCCCTCGCCGGCACCCCGTGACTGGCGGCGCGACGCACGGCCAGCAGTTCACTGCCGCCGTCGATGCGAACATACGAGATCACCTCACCGCCTAAGTGCTCGCAAAGCTCGACCACCCCTGGAATGCCACTCGTCTGCCCGAACCCGACATGCTCAGCGCGAACGCCAAGCCGGCGCGCCACAGCGGCACTGTCGGGTAAGGGACCACTGCCCGCCAGCCGATACTGGCCCAGCACCAGCACGCCTGCGTGATCCACGGAGACGTTGAGCAGGTTGATGCGTGGCGACCCCATGAACGACGCCACAAACTCGTTGTCAGGCGAGAAATAGATCTCCATCGGCGTGCCGACCTGAGAGATCCGCCCACCGTCGAATACCGCAATACGGTCCCCCATGGTCATGGCTTCAACCTGATCGTGGGTCACGTAGATCATCGTGGTGCCTAGCTCCGCGTGCAGCCGGGACAACTCGACTCGCATCTGGACTCGAAGAGACGCATCCAGGTTAGACAGCGGCTCGTCGAACAGGAACACCTTGGGCTTGCGAACGATCGCACGGCCGATCGCGACTCGTTGGCGCTGTCCACCGGACAGCTCTCTCGGGTACTTGCCAAGCATCGACTCAAGACGCAGCAAGGTCGCCGCCTGACCAACGGCAGCGTCTACTTCCGATTTCTTTCGTCCTGCGATCTTTAGTGAAAACCCCATGTTGTCGGCTACGGTCATGTGCGGATACAAGGCGTAATTCTGAAAGACCATCGCCGCACCGCGTGCGGATGGATGAACATCGTTGGACAGCCTGTCATCAATCCAGAGTTCGCCCGAGGTCACTTCCTCGAGGCCAGCGATCATCCGCAACATCGTCGACTTGCCGCAACCGGACGGCCCTACGAAGACCAGGAACTCGCCGTCACGCACCTCGAGGTTGATGCCACGAATGACACGCGCCTCACCGTAATCCTTGACGATATCCTTGAGAATGACGCGCGACATGTCAGGGCACCTACTGACCGACCTGGCGATTGGACAACGATCGACACGCCGCCATCAACTGCTGGACCCAGAGCGCACTGTCCTTGAGCATTCGTCGCTGCGTCGCGTATTCGACACGAACGATCCCGAACCGCTTCGAATAGCCCGAGGCCCACTCGAAATTGTCTAGGAAACTCCAGACGAAATAACCACGAACATCGACGCCTCGGTCGCGCGCATCCGCCACCGCGCTGATGTGAGAGCGCAGATAGCGAACTCTAGCCTCATCATGCACTCGATCGCCCGTCGGCACGTCGACGAAGGCCGCACCATTTTCCGTGATGTAGACCGGCGGCATCGGGTAATCGGCGTGCAGGCGACACAACAGCTCGGTCAATCCTTGCGGATAGACCTCCCACCCCATGTCGGTCACCTCGCCCGTCGGCTTGTGCGCCGCGGCCGACAGGTCACTCACGGCGACGCCGCGGGTGTAGTAATTGATGCCAACGAAATCATGCGGTTGCTTGATATCGACCAGATCGCCGGGCGCGATCTGTGGCGCATCCGCGCCAAGATGCGCCAACACGTCCTCAGGGTAAGCGCCGAGCAGCAACGGATCCATGTACCAGCGCACGATCATCCCATCGTCGAGTCGCGCCTTGCGCCGATCGGCTTCGCTATCGGTCGCCGGATGTATGGGTGACTGGTTGAGCACGATCCCCAGAGGACAGCGCACCCCGGCAGCGCGAATTTGACGGAGCGCCCGCCCATGGCTCAGCAGCAAGTGATGGGACACCTGGCTTGCGAGCTGACGGCTCTTCAAGCCGGGGGCGAAGATGCCGGTTTCATGACCCAAGACGGCAACCACCCACGGTTCGTTGTGCGTACAGATCGAACCGAGGTCGGCGCCGAATCGGGTCGCCACCTCGAGGGCATACCGAACAAAGCAGTCGACCGTATCGCGCGAGCCCCAGCCGCCATCGTCCTGAAGGGCCTGCGGCAGGTCCCAGTGATAGAGCGTCAAATGCGGCGTGATGCCACGTCGCTTGAGTCCGTCGATCAAGCGACGGTAGAACCCGAATCCTTCCTCATTCCACGGACCGCGGCCGGCAGGTTGCACCCGGGGCCAGGCCACCGAGAATCGGTAGGCACTGACTCCAAGCGCGGCGATGAGGTCGAGATCACTCTCCAAACGATGGTAATGATCGCAGGCCACCGCACCGCTACTACCATCGGCGATCACACCCTCCAGAGCGCAGAAACGGTCCCAGATGGACTCGCCGCGGCCAGCCTCGAACGCCGCACCCTCGATCTGGTAAGCACTCGTCGCCACACCCCAGACGAAATCAGCCGGGAACCGCGAAGCGACACGCGTCACACCGACGTCGTCGGCATCTTCGTATCTTGCGTCAGAAAGCACTCGCATCACCCTGTTCCTTGTCTTCGAACACGAACCCGATCCCGTCACCCATCACCACGACAATCCGCAGTGCGCATCGAGCGCAATGTCACTTGAAGGCAGTCGCCGTCAACCCATCGATCAGCCGCCGCGACGCCAAACAAAACACCACCAACAACGGCATCGTGGCAATCGCCGCCCCCGCCATCATCGCGCCCCACTCCGTGTTGACGGGGCTCTGCATGCTCCTTAACGCCAGCGGCAAGGTGTACATTTCCGTCGTTCTCAAGACCACCAAGGCGCCCACAAAGTTGTTCCACGACGCGATGAACGCGATCAACGACAGCACCGACAACGCTGGACCGAGCATGGGCACGACGATACTGCGGAAAATGCGAAATTCCGAGCAACCATCCATCCGGGCGGCCTCGATCACCTCACGAGGCACCGACGCGCTGATGAACTGCCGCATCAGAAACACTCCAAAAGCATTGGCCGCCGCCGGGACGTACAACGCTCTCGGTTCATCGATCCACGACAAGGCGTCCATCACGATGAACGTGGGAATCATGCTCAAAAACGACGGTAGCATCATAATGGAGAGCAAGGCGCCGAACAGTTGTTTCTTGAATCTGAACTCGTAGACTGCGAAGGCATAGCCGCCCATCGAACTGAACAGCAAAGTCAACAGCGTACTCAGGCCGGCGACGTACACGCTCCAGCCGAGATTTCGCCAAAAGGGAATCTTTTTGATCAATATCGCCACATTGTTAAGAAAGTCGGGCCCAAAAAACACCGGCGGTGGCAACTGAAATATCTCGACTCGAGAGTGCGTTGAAAACACGAACATGAAATAAAACGGCAACAACATCACCAAGCCACCGAGAGCAACCACAGCGACGGCTGCCGCACGCGAGAAACGTTGTTGATTGGCGAACGTCATGACGACCGACTCTCCGTGTCGACGGGCTTCAACCAACGATAGGCGCCGATCACCAAAGTACCCACCAGCAGGAACAGCAGCCACGAAATCGCGCTCGCGGCACCCACGTCATTGAACTCGAAGGCCGTCCTGTACATGTACATCGCGGTGGTCATCCCGGCGTGAGCAGGACCGCCATGCCCACCGGTCAGAATGAACGGCTCCTCGAACAGTTGCAGACCACCGATGACCGACAACGTCACTCCGAACACGATCGCCGGTCGCAGCAAGGGAAGCGCGATGAACCAGAAGCGTTGCCCACTGCCGGCACCATCGAGGTACGAGGCCTCGAAGATCTCCTCCGGGATGCCCTGCAGTGCGGCCAGATACAACACCGTGTTGAAGCCAACGAACCGCCAGAAAACCACGATCGCGATCGCCGGTTTCAGCCCCTGCGCACTACCCAACCAATCGATGCCCGCGGGCGGCAGCAAAGCGCCGATCACAGGCCAGCGCGCAACGGCTCGAATCAGTTCATTGATCAAGCCATAATCGGTCGAAAACAACGCCATCGACATGATGGCGATCGCGACGGTCGACGTGATGTACGGCACAAAATACGCGCCCACAACCACCGAACGGCTCCTACGCAGCACGCGATGAATGAAATAGGCGAGCGGCAGCGCCACGACATGCTGCGGGACCCCCGACGCTATCGCGAGCCAGAGCGTGTTTCCCAAAGATTTCCAAAACCACGCGTCATGCAGGGTGAAGTCGAAATTACTCAATCCCACGAAGCGCATCGCGCCCAAACCTTCGACCGGATCCCATTGCAGGAACGCCATCATCAACGAGAACAGGATCGGCGCAAACCCGAACACCAAGAAGATCACCATGAACGGCGCCAAAAACAGATACGGTGTCGCCGCCATGGACCGTGATCGCACCAACACCGATTTCTCCCGGGAACGGTTCATGTCAATGCTCCGGAAAGTCCGACAAACGGGCGGCACGCCGCTCGAGGAGCTCGTTCGCCTCTTTCAAAGCGGAGTCGATCGAGCGATTGTCGATCAACACCTCGTCGAGAGCCGTATCCACGATTTCCGCCGCAATGGGATCCAGCTTATGGACAGGGAAGGCCGGTATCGCCGCGGCCGAGTTCCGCCACTGCACCCTCGCCGCCTGACCACCCAGAAACGCGATCGGCTGTTCGAAGAAACCATCACTGTAGGCATCCCGCAACGCAGGGAAGGCATCCTGTGAGCGAAATGCGGCGATCTGCATCTCGCGATCCAGCGTCATCAACTTGAGCAACTCCCAAGCCAGCGCCTTGTTCATCGCGTCGCGCGGAATCGCGTAGTAGGTTCCACCCCAGGCTGCCTGACCGCCGGCCGGCAGTGGTGCCGATCGCCATTGCCCTGCGGTCTTAGGAGCCAACCAGTTTGCGAGGTGCCCGGCAAACCAGCTTCCCATCATCTGGGTGGCCACCGTTCCGCGTCGCAGCGACTCCGTCCACTCGCTCGACCACGCCGAAATGTTCGCATCGAGTTTTTTCCTGCGCATCTCCCGCGCCAACGTGAACGCCATCTGAAAGCGTGGCGATTGCAGTAAGGATCGCCCCTGACGGTCAAGGTAAAGGCCCTCTCCGGAGCGCAAGCCACAGCGCACCATCACATCCTTGAGATCACGCGCGTGCGAGAGCAGGTGCGCACCGGTGCGCTCCTGGATGCGACTGCCGGCGTCCAGAAATGCCTCCCACGTCCGCGTCGCCTCGGAAACGGCAACGCCTGCGCGCTCGAAGAGGTCGCTGCGGTAGAACAGGGCGCCAGGGGCGATATCGGTGGGAATCGCCACCAACTTGCCATGCCGATTGATTGCCTGCGCAAAGGCATAAGGCGCGAAGCGTTCTCGATACGCCTGCCCATTGTACGGCGGCTTCGACAGGTCCTCGAAGGCGCCGCTGCCCACGAACCTTCCAAGGAAACTCGCTTCGATCGCCATCAGGTCCGGTAGATGACTGCGCGTCGCGATCGCAGTCACCATAGCTGTATGATGATCGACATACTCGCGACTGATCACGGACAGATCGGGCACCGACGGGTTCCGATGCCACCGAGGTCGCGCCGCCTTCAGGATCGCATCCACGGAGGGGAACGCGGCAATTGTGAGCGGGCGCGACGCTGCTGCACCGACCCAGAGCGGCGCGAGCATGCCGGCCAGCAGAAAAGTTCGACGCCGCATCGCCTCGCTCAACTCATGTTCCGATGCTCTGGAGTAAACCGCGACCCTCCAGCAGGCTCACAACGACGCTCCGGCCGCTCCGGACCGCGCCCGACCTCGTCCAGCGCGTGCTCGAGACGATTGCCATGGCGATCTCGTTATTTGGAGAACCCGATGTAGCCCACCGCCATCGTGTTGAACTCACCGAACCCCAACTGCGGATTCTTGCTACCGACGATCAGTACGGTGACGGCCGTCAAACCCGCCGCTTTCAAGCTGGACACACTGCCGACGCGGCACGACCAATCCGCCGAGTCGAGGGCGATCGCATAGTTGTAAAGCCCGGTCACGGTGAAGCTCGGTGTACCGACACCGCCCAGCTTCTGATCGTAGCTGCAATCATCCGTCGCATTCGCGGGATTGCCGTTGACATCGTCGCTGATCTCGACCGTAAAGGTGTTCGCATGCCCACCGGGGAGGTTGTTGTTGTAGCTAGCGTTGTAGGTATTTCCCATCTGGATGAGGAGCGTACCCGCCTGGCTGATATCGAAGGGAACCACCGGCAGCGTGGTACCCGAGCCTGGCGAGACAATCGATACATAGGCTTTATCCGTCGCGCTCACCGGGGCTGGGAACGCGCCCGGCGCCGCGATCGTGCAGGTTTGACCGTTGTTGGTCACGATCGCGTTCGCCACGACCTGGATCACGTAGAACTGGCTTTTGTCGAGGTCACTTTGGCTCGCAGACGAATAACAACCGTAGTTCAGCGACGAGCCGTTGTTGGCAGTAGCGCCCGAAAAACCGGTGTAGACGTTACCGTTCTGCAGAGAATGCAGATAGGCCGTATCCGACTGTTGCGAGGGATAAAGCACGTAGTTGGAGGCGTAGAGTAGATAAGGACTCGCGCTGACCGTGGTGCCACCACCCGAGCCGCCGGAGCCTCCCGAACCGCCCGAGCCACCCGAACTACCCGATCCCCCTGACCCGCCTGAACCGCCGGCGTTACTCAAGGCCTCGACACCGCCACCGCCACACCCGGCCAGCTGGATCGTCAGCAACGCCATCAGCAGCAACGACCCTCGTCGTGACAGCGCCCGAAACTCCGTTGTCGCCATGATGAGTACCTACCCCCCCGAACTGATTATTCGAATCACCCGCAGCCGCTCAGCGGCATGGATTAAACGCCGGCGAACCTAATCGCTAAAGCAAGAAAGCGCTTTCACAAAAATCTACCATAAGCGTGATGCGTTGTGTCAAAACTAGCGCGCGCGCAATCGCTGCGTCGCAGCACTCGCTGATGACCCGTTTGGGTTCGATACCATACCGCCCATGAACGCGCCCTCCGCCCGACCAAGCGACCGAGCCAGCACCTGGCTATGCGCCGTCGTCATCGGTGTGGTTGCCGCGACGCCGCCCCGCGCCACTGGCACAGAGATCCATGAGGACATCTGGAAAGTTCCGATCGAGGTGGCCACCTCCCCTCGTACCGCAAGCCCGACGCGACTCGATATGCTGGTGACCGTCGTCCGACCCCGGCGCCCTGGCCGACAGCCCTTCATCATATTGCTGCACGGCCGCCCGGCATCGGCGGATGACTTCGTCAAAATAGGTCGTGCCGAATACCCGACCAATGCCAGGTACTTTGCCGACTTGGGTTTCACGGTGCTGGTACCGACCCGCATCGGATACGGCGTGACCGGTGGCCCCGATGTCGAATACACCGGCCCCTGCCATGACAAACGACCCGAAGACGGCGCCAGTGCGGCATTGCGCGAAGTACGGGCACTGATCAGCGTCATTCAAAAGGACCCCCATATCGACCCACAGCATGGCGTGATCCTGGGCGAGTCCTTTGGCGGACTGGTGGCCGTCGCCGCCGCCTCGAGCAAACTTCCGGGCATTCGCGCGACCATCAATATCGCAGGCGGCGACGGTGGCGACTCGCTACACCACGTGGATGCGCCTTGCGATCCGGACAAACTCACCGCGGCTTTCCGGCACTTCGGCGCCATCAACCGATTGCCGACGCTGTGGGTCTACAGCAGCAACGATCGATTCTGGGGCGCGGAATTTCCCCACCGCTGGTTCGACGAATTCCGCAGAGCCGGAGGTCGCGGCCAATTCGAGGCACTACCGGCCGACAAGAACAACGGTCACTTCGTCTTCACGCGAAATCCACCACTGTGGCAGCCGGCCGTGGTGTCTTTTCTGACGCCGCTCATGCTGCCAACCACTGCAACGTCGAGCGGACCCCTAAACCCGGAGCGAACGCGTTGACTCACGGATGGCCAAGCTTGCGGACACGGACCGAATCTTCGGCTTGCGACCCTCGATCAGATCGATCATCGCCCCCGCGCTGATCACGCCCACTTCCTGAATGGATCGATGCACGGTGGTCAACGGAGGCACCGAGAAGGCGGAGGATGGCAAATCGTCAAAACCGATCATCGACACATCCCCCGGGACACGCAGTCCACGTCGAAAGAGCGCGACGGTCGCTCCGTAGGCCATCTGGTCGTTGGCCGCGAACAGCGCCGTGAACGCGACCTTCGAATCGAGCAACTGATTCATCGCGGCATAGCCCCCCGACTCAAGGTAGTCGCCCGCGACGATGAGTTTGCGATTGACCGGAATTTTCCGCCCCGCCAACGCGCGCTTGTAGCCTTGAAATCGCTGCGCCGCGTCCGGATGGTTGGCGGGACCGCCGATGAAGGCAATCTGTCGATGCCCCTGATCGAGCAAGTAGTCGGTGGCGAGCTTCGCACCCGCCGTGCAGTCGGCATCCAACGAACAAATATTGGATCCCGAGAGTTGCCGACCCGTGATCACCAGCGGCGTCTGCCGCGCGATACGCACCAACTCCTGATCACTCAAGCAACTGGTCAGCAGGATGATGCCCTCGACACGGCGACCCAACAGATGGTCGATGCACCGGCGCTCGTCCTGTTCGCGCCAGTGCCCACTGACGAACATGGGCGAATAACCGTCCCGCAGCAGAGCCTGCTCGATCGAGACCAGGGCCGCCCCGTAAAATGGGCTGTCGAGCGCCTGAGTGACGACACCCACGGTCATGGAACGACCCCGCGCCAGCGAACGCGCCAGCGGGTTGGGCATGAACTGCAATTTTGTGATGGCAGCTTCCACCGCCTGACGTTTGGCGTCACGGACACGCGCCGTGCCGTTCAAAATTCGAGACACCGTGCTCGGGGAGACGCCGGCTTCGCGCGCCACCATATCGAGGGTCGCCACCGAGCTGTCCTGATCGCGCTTGCTGGGCATAGGGAATCCAATCATCCGAATCGTTGAAAACGTCGCGACCCTACCACACCACGGCCGACAGACTCGCTAAAATCCCATGAAAATCCGCTTTCATGAGGCAGGCGTCGCGGCGAACCGGCCGATGGGCACACCGGAGTCGCGCGTTAGGGAGGTTCGGAGCACCCCCCAAAACATTGACAAGGGTAGCCAGCGCTCGCTAGCGTATGCAAGCGCTTTCATAAACCGAATTATGGTGCGCTGCGGCTTGTCAGACTGGCCGCTAGCTACTGACAAAAAATCATGCGCTGTCCGCGCGGCCCAACGAAGGCCGCTGCCGATTGCTGGGGGAACATCGTGATCACGTTACGCTCTTTGGATTGGTTTGCCCCGACGACGCGAGCGATCGCTCTGATGACGCTGTGCGGCGCACTGGCAGCCTGTGGATCCAGCCAGAACTGGGGCAACGGCAATCCTTACGTGAGCATCGGTGGAACCGTCAGCGGACTCAGCGGCACGCTCGTGCTGTCGGACAACGGCACCGACAACGTCACCCTCACGACAAACGGCACGTTTCACTTCGGTCTGCAAATCAAGAACGGCAGCACCTATTCGGTGACCGTCAACTCGCCACCGCAGAACCAGACCTGCTCGATCACCAACGGTACAGGCACGGCCACTCAGGATGTGAGCACCGTGAGTGTCGCGTGCGCCAATAATCCGACGATCGGTGGCACGGTGAGTGGCCTGAGCGGCACCTTGACCCTACAGGACAATGGCGGCAACAACCTGACACTGAACACTAACGGGCCCTTCACGTTCACGACGCCCGTTGCGCCGAACCAACCTTACAACGTGACGGTACTTACCCAGCCGACGGGACAGACCTGCGTGGTGACCCAGGGCAGCGGCACCGCGACCGCAGCGGTCACCAACGTCGCGGTCACCTGCACCGCATTCACCCTGCGGCCGCTCCCGGCGTACTACGGCAGCTACAAGGCGATCGGCTACGGCGCCTATCGCGCCGGCGGACCGGGTAACGAAAACGTCAGCGACGCCGACATCCTCCAGGATCTCGGTCTGATGCACGATGCAGGCTATCTGCTCATACGCCTGTTTGGCGCCGATGCCACATCGACCAGCATCATCAAGAATGCGGCTTTGCATTTTCCCGACATCCGTTTTCAGCTTGGCATCTACCTTGATGGCACCAATGCCCAATGCTCGGATCTCAACAACGGTGTCAGCGTCAATCAAAACGAAATTCAAACCGCCATCCAACTCGCGAATACCTACAGCAACGTGGCGACCGTGAGTGTGGGTAACGAAACCTCCTTCGCCAACAACCTGCCGGTCAACTGCCTTGCACAGTTCATCACCACGGTTCGCAGTCAGATCACTCAACCGGTCACAGCGGATGATGACTACACGTTCTATGCCGGCCTGGCATCCTCCGGAGAGAAGCCGGACACGATTCTCCCGCTACTCGACTTTGTGTCGATACACATCTATCCCTACAGTGACTACAGTGAGTGGAGCTGGCAGCAACTGAATGTCACAGCCGGCCCGGCGCGCGCGCAGGCCATGATGACCGCCGCCCTCACCTTGGCGCAGCAGGACTACGGCCAGGTGGCGAGCTATAGCTACAAGGGAAACTCAGGCACCACGACCATCGGCGCTGCACTACCGATCGTGGTTGGCGAAACCGGCTGGAAGGCCATTGAGACAAACACCAGCAGTCCACTGGAGACGTTCGCAGCCACTCAGTCGGCCGCAGCCACACAAGTCAACCAGAAGTGGTACTACGACCTGGTGGGCGCCTGGAGCGGATCGCAGGGCGGCCCGCTCAATGTCTTCTACTTCGATGCTTTTGATGAAAGCTGGAAGGGGACGGACAACGGCTGGGGCATCTGGGACCAGAATCGCAACCCGCGCTATGCACTCTGCGGCCTGAACGCGGTACCCACGGCACCGACCTGCAACAATCCCGTTTATCTGAATGCGTGGTACTTCCAATGATCGGCCACATCGCCTCCGTCGCTGCCAACGATGCCCACGGGAAATCAACGACGAATCGGCAAGCGGCGCACCATCGGCAATCCATCGCCGTTGCGCTGATGACACTGGTTGCCGCGCCGTCGCTCGCCGAACAGTTCGGGCCGCTCGAAATCTCCGGGTTCCTGAAGGAGGAAATGTCCTTCTGTGACAACTGCACTCAAGGCGTTGTCAACCCATCGAGCTACGATCCACGCGGCGTGCTGAGCCCGCCGGTGCCGATGCTCAACCAGGGCGCACCCTCGGGCCATCGAAGCTCGAATCTCGGACTCGCGATGTTGACCGCTGGTCTGACACATGAATTCGACAACGCCCTGATGATCGAGGCAAAGGCGAGCGGCCGGGAGCGCAACAATGCCCCCGACATCTACGGGCAGTATCTGCTCGATGGACATGTGGGGATCAGTTACCCGACCTTAGGTTCCGTGCAAGTGGGGACTCTGCCCACGCGTACATGGACACGATCGGATGCCTTTGCCTATCCGGTCGGCTTATCCACCTCCTGGGCGGAATCCGGCGCAGGCTATTCCGTGGTGCCACGCGGGATCCGCATCGCCAGCAAGGAATATGAGCTGCCGGTCGGCAAGATCCGTCTGGAAGGGACGTACGGCACCGCCTCCAAGGAATATCCCCTGAATGCCAGCGCTATCGTCACGCCACCCCCAACGCCGTCGCTGTTCGAGACGTTCATCCAGTATTCCAACGACAAGCACCTCATTGAGTTGACCTATCAGCAGAGCACGGGCGGGGTGCAGAGCTCCTTCTCGAAAGGCGCGCTTTATGGGGCGCAGGGCAATACCAATGGCGGCTCGGGGCTACCGGCCTACCACGTTCCCCATGAGGACGTCACGATCCTCGAGGGCAACTACTACCCAAATCCCGTGTGGCAGTTCACGTACGGCCTCAAACGCTCGGAATGGTCCGGACAACAGCAGCAATGCGACTACGGGCCGATTTCCGCAAACGCCCACGGGTGTTTCTTCGACCAAGGCGGGTTCAACTACGCGATCGACGGCGCGGTACACCACGCGATCGAATACGACGCCTTCGGTGGCGTCCTGTATCACCTCAGGCTTTGGACGTTCACGGCGGCGGCGACCCACATGAACAAGGCCTACGTGCATACGCCGACGGAGTACGGTCAGGACAACACGGCCACCTTCATGAACCTCGGCATCTACCGCAAGGTTCCCGAGGTCTACAAGAACTTTGAGGTGTACGGCGGCCTCGGCAAGATCCTGTTCGGGCGCCAAGGCCCTGCACCGCTCAGCATGCCGAACAACAATGCCGACGGAGGCGTCGATCCTCGCACCAGTCGTTCTGGCAATGGCGTTACCATAGGGGCCAACGTCTTGTTCTGAGGAGCTCGCGATGGTGACTCGCCCCCCTGCGTTCGCGCGCTTCCTTCGCGCAACGCACGCGACCCTGCTCCTGTCATCGGCACTTGCGACGGTATGCCCACCGACACGGGCCGATGACCTCACTCAAATCGGACTTGGCGCCTACCACACCACCGCCCGTGGTGGGGTATTTGCGAGCGCCGCAGCACCACCGGCCGCCACATTTCGGTCGGGTCCACTGCTTGAGCAAGCCGCACCCACGAACCAGTGGTACAGCTCTCTGGTATTTCACGCGACGTCCGCGCCCTTGCACGCGCATCCCATGACCTACCAGGTGACGCCACGCGGCTTCGAAATCGGTCTACCGGAACGACAGCGGGTGGTTCCCGATGCCGGGCAACGCGCGATTCGTTACGCCCATCGGCCCGCCATCACTGTCGCGCCGATCCAGTTTCAGCCCCATGACGGACGGCTGTCCAAAGCGTCCAACTGGCTGGTCGAGGTCTCCATGGCGGCGAGCGCCACGGAAACCTTGAAGGCCACCGTACTCCACGGCAGCCCCTTCAGCTATTTCGAATGCAGCACAGGTGACGTCCGTTTCACCTTCAATGGCGAGACACAACCGATCGCGGGTCTGCAAGCACGCAATAGCGACCCGCGCGTCGTCGCGGTCACCATCGGATCGCGGCACTATGCAATCTTCGCACCCACCGGCGGCAAATTCGAATGGCAGGGCAACTCGGTCGTAATCCTGCATCTACCCTATCAACGGCGCTATTTTTCAGTGGCCGGCTTGCCGAACGATCAAGCCGACACCCTCCAAGATTTTCTCAACGTCGCTTACGCGTTTCCGACGCAAACCCACGTCGAATGGCACTACGATCAAGCACGCAGCCGCATCACCACCGACTTCTCGGTGGATACCGTGGCACGCGAAGGCACGAACCGCGACACTTTGATGGGACTGTATCCCCATCACTGGAGCGCCCTGCCGCAGCCTTTGGAAGCGAGCTATCGATACGATTCGGTGCGCGGTGCGATCCGCCTGATACGAGCAAACCACTTCAGGATCGAGCGCACCTATCACGGGCTCCTGCCGCGCTGGGGGGAGCTTGAGGATGTCGCTGACCGCAATGCCGTCGACAGCCTGTTGGTGGGAGATCTTGCAAAATCGGATCAGTTGTTTCTCAAGAACGGTCGCGGTTCCTACTGGATTGGCAAGGGTCTTGGCGGACTGTCCCAATTGGTCAGCATCGCCGAAGCGGAAGACAAGCCCGCGACTCGCGACCAACTGCTTGCCAGTCTCAAGAAACGACTGGAATCCTGGTTCGACGGCAAACACGCGACCTATTTCTCACAGGATGCCCGCATCGGCAGCATGCTCGCCTACCCCGAGGAGTATGCGAGCGTCACCTCAATGAACGATCATCATTTTCATTACGGCTACTGGATCACCGCAGCGGCCCACGTCGCACTTCGCGATCCCCATTGGGCAGACGACACCCAGTGGGGCGGCATGGTGGAGAAGCTGGTGGCCGACATCGCCACCCGCCAGCACGATCGAGCGGACTTCCCGTTTCTTCGGAACTTCGATGTGTATGAGGGACATTCCTGGGCCTCCGGGGATGGCACCACCCTGGAGGATGGCAACAATCAGGAATCGTCCTCCGAAGCCGTGAATGCCTGGGCCGGCTTGCTACTGTGGGCCGAGGCCACGCACCAACCGGCCCTCCGGGATCTTGCGATCTACCTCTACACCTCGGAAATCGCCTCGGTACAGCAGTACTGGTTCGACCTTGACCATCAGGTGCTGGCACCCGACTTCGAACACCCCTTCGCCAGCATGGTGTTTGGCGGCAAGTACGCCTACAACACCTGGTGGACCGAGGAGCCCCGCCAGATCTACGGCATCAACCTGCTACCGATCACGCCGGCCTCCACCTACCTAGGCCAGGATCCGGGCTATGTCGAGCGATACATCGGCGCCATCGCGCCCGCCCGCAAGGCGCATGATCTGCACGGCGTCCCGGATGGCACCAAGCCGGACATCTGGCAAGACATCTTCGCCGAGGATCTGGCACTTGCCGATCCCGTGAAGGCCCTCGCTCTGTGGGATCGCCATGGCAGTGTCGAGTTCGGCGAAACCCGCACGCACACGCTCTACTGGATGTTGAGCCTCAAGGAGATGGGCCGCCCCGACTTCACGATCACGGCAAACACACCGCTCTACGGCGTGTTCGGCGATACAAGCCGACGCACCTACCTGGCCTACAACGCCGGCGATCAGCCGATCACGGTGGCTTTCAGCGATGGTCGAACAATGAGTGTCGCGGCCCACAGCCTGGGCCGCATACACTGACGACCCGCCAAAGGGTCACCACATTTCTACACGTTCGGCGGGCGCGCGATACATCTTGTCGCCCGCGTGCACATCGAATGCCGCGAAGAAGCCTGGCTGATTCGCGACGGTGCCCAACACCCGACAACTGGCCATCGAGTGCGGATCGGACTTGATCAGCTCGATCATGTAGTTGTCACGGGCTTTCTCGCGCCACACCTGCGCGAAACCGATGTAGAAGCGCTGCTCGCCGGTGAGCGCATCGAGTACGGGCGCCCCTTTCCCCTGCAGCGACAAGCGGTAGGCCTTGAAGGCGATCGCCAGACCGGAGTTGTCGGCAATGTTCTCACCCAACGTCAGAGCGCCATTCAGATGAAAGCCCGCGACCGGCTCGAACGCGTTGTATTGGGCGATCAAGGCGTCGGATTTCGCCTTGAACGCCGCATGGTCCGCGCTCGTCCACCAATCCCGCAAGTTCCCGGAACCATCGTACTGCGCCCCTTCGTCATCGAAGCCGTGGCTGATCTCATGGCCGATCACCGCACCGATGGCGCCATAGTTCACGGCGTCATCCGCCGCGGGATCGAAGAACGGCGGCTGCAGGATCGCTGCCGGAAAGACGATCTCGTTCATTTCAGGATTGTAGTAGGCGTTAATCGTCTGCGGAGTCATCCCCCACTCCTCACGATCGACCGGCGCACCGATCTTCGCGAGATTACGCCGCGCCTCGAAGATGGAGGCGCGCATCACATTGCCCGCGAGGTCGTCAGCGTGTACGACGAGCGCACCGTAATCACGCCAGCGGGACGGATAGCCGATCTTCGGCGTGATGGCGGCAAGCTTCTGATGCGCCTCGCGCTTGGTGTCCGAACTCATCCAGTCGAGGGTATCGATGTCCAAGCGATAGGCCTCGAGCAGGTTTCGCACCAACGCATCGATGCGCTGCTTGCTGGC
>Ga0164297_10000960_pt1 | contig 32773 bp, 6 predicted proteins | sample GEODES058metaG_FD_113539 | JGI IMG/M metagenome (GOLD analysis project Ga0164297, IMG submission 113539) | Dystrophic lake water microbial communities from Trout Bog Lake, Wisconsin, USA - GEODES058 metaG | ecosystem: Environmental > Aquatic > Freshwater > Lake | place: USA: Trout Bog Lake... | reverse complement strand
CTTGTTCCGTAACTATTAATTGCAGTAACAGTGAAGGTATAAGAAGATTTTGTTCCTAATCCAGTCACAGTAACTGTTCCACTGCCTGCCTGACTTATCGTAGCAGTAATTCCACTTGGGCTGCTTGTTACTACATAACTTGTAATTGGATATCCGCCATTACTTGCTGGTGCAGTATATACTACGCTAGCAGTTGATGTTGACAATGGAGTTGCAGCGCATATTGTTGGAGGATTGGGAATACCTGCACTGTAAGCTGTCGAAGTAGCAACTGGTCCAGTTGCAGTAGCATTGAATGCAGCTACCGAGAATGTATATGTAGTACCGGTTGTTAATCCAGTAAGTGTAAATGTACCTGGGAACGACTGTGCTAATGTTGTAAATCCAGTACTTGGAGTAGTAGAAATTACATAACCAATTATTTGAGCTCCGCCGGTACTAGCTGGTGCAGTAAATGTTACTGCTGCAGTAGTTGGACTTATTATATTTCCAGTAACTGCAGCAGGTGCGCTTGGAGCATTTGCAATATATGTTACATTTGCAGACGATGGACTAACATTACTACCGCCACCGTTAATTCCAGTTACAGTAAATGTGTAAGTTGTGCCAGCAGTCAATCCAGTTACAGTAATAGTACCAGCAGTAGCTTGAGTTACAGTAGCAGTGATTCCGCCAGGTGTGCTAGTTGCAATATATTGTGAAACGGGAGAGCCACCATTACTTGAAGGAATACCATATGTTACTCCTACGCCTACTCCTGGTATAACTGTAGCAGCACTAAGCGATGGTGCCGAAGGTGCTGATGCCGTAGCTGATGACAGTGCTGATGTCCCGTCAGTGGTGATCCAAGTAGTCAGTGAACCAACTTGTTTTGGACTCGAATATAATGTGACTGTCGACTGATTTAGCCCTAGTGCACCGTTAAGATTACGTCCCCAACTCCACAATGTTCCGTCAGTTTTGGTTGCAGTCATAAATTGTTGACTATTTGTACCGTTATTGAAATTGAGTAGGCCCCAATTGGTTAACGCTCCAATTCTTGTAGGAGTAGTAGCAGATGCCAAGCTACCCAGACCCAGTTGTCCGAGGCTAGCAGCAGTTCCCCACGACCATAATGAGCCGTCGGACTGGGTTCCCATCATGAATGTGCCACCAGCCATGAATGACGTCCAAGTGGTCAATGCACCGATTTGTTTTGGACTACTATAATTTGAAGCATTGCCCCTGCCAAGTTGATATTGGCCACCTTGTCCCCACGCCCACAGTGAGCCGTCAGTTTTAAGTGCAAGAATATTATACCCAGAAGCAGTTGCCCTTAACCAGTTAGTCAATAAACCAACTTGTTTAGGGCTACTGTAAGTTACTGCATTATTTAATCCCAATTGACCATAGTTATTTTGCCCCCAGGTCCATAATCTTCCTGAGGTGTCAATTGCAAGTGCGATGGACGCTCCTATTGACGCAAATGCCCAATTTGTTCCTAAACCAACTTGTTTAGGGCTACTATAAGTTACTGCATTATTTAATCCCAATTGACCATAGTTATTTTGCCCCCAGGTCCATAGTGTTCCGTCGGTTTTTACTGCAATAGTGTCAATTCCACCAACTGAAACTTGTTGCCAATTAGTAAGTGCACCAACCTGAGTAATATTAAGTGTAGTTGCAGTTGTGCTTAATCCTAATGCACCGTAGCTATTATAGCCCCACACCCACAATGTACCATCCTGTTTGATACCTGCAGACATTTGAGGACCTTGACCGCCGACTATCATACTCCAATTTAGTGCGCTACCCACTTGCATTGGACTACTATAATTTGTTGCAGTACCTAGGCCTGAGGCAGTACCACAGCCCCAAGACCATAAATATTGCGGATTTCCTAGTGTTAAGACGCTAGTACCACCGGTGCCAGAACCAACTGAATTAGTAGCAGTAACTGTGAATGTGTATGGTGTAGCAGTGGCTAAACCAGTTACTGTAACTGTACCTGAGCCAGATTGACTTAATGTAGCTGCGTATGCGCCTGGCGAACTAGTAATGGTGTAGTACTGTACAGTGGCATTACCATTATTAGCAGGTGGTGCAAATGAAACTACTGCAGTATTTGCTACAGTTTGTCTTGAAGCAACCGTTGGGGTTCCAGGTACTGTTGCAGTAACTATAGTTAAATTGGGGCTAGCTGGGCTAGCATTACTTGTACCGGTACTATTAGTAGCAGTAACTGTGAATGTGTAAGAAACATTCGTTGTCAATCCTGCTACTGTAATTGTTCCGCTGCCTGCTTGACTCAATGTAGCAGTAATTCCACTTGGGCTGCTTGTAGCAGTATAGTATAATATTGGTTGTCCGCCAGTGGCCGCTGGTGCAAAATAAGTAACTCCTGCGGTATTCGTGCCAACTTGTATTGCACTGTTAATTGTCGGGACACCAGGTGCAGTAGTAGTATAGTAAACACAAGGAGTTGCAGCACTTGTATTACTTGATCCTATAACATTTGTTGCTACTGCAGTGAATGAGTATGGTGTATTGATTGTCAATCCAGTTACTGTAATTGTACCAGATGACGATGTAGTTGTTAAAGTTGCAGTAATTCCACCTGGGTTACTTGTGACCACAGTGGTAATGTTACCGGCAGCACCGGTAACATTTCCAAATTGTACACCAACTGCCACTCCAACTCCGCCGACTACAGTAGCTGTCAGACTAGGTACAGAAGGTGCAACAGCGCTTACTATTCTGATAGCGCCTTGGCCGTTTACTGTTAACCACCCAGCTGAAGAGCCGAGTTGTTTTGGACTTGAATAATAAGTAGTATTACTTAGACCTAGGGTGCCATGATAATTAGAACCCCAGACCCATAGCGTACCGTCGGTTTTAGTTGCATAAGTCGAATTATAATATCCATTGGTCTGTGTTGCCCAATTTGTGCCTGTCCCGACTTGTTTTGGACTTGAATAAGAAGTGGTATTATTTAATCCGAGTTGACCATTATTGTTGTTGCCCCACATCCATAAGGTACCGTCAGTTTTAATTGCGCCTACTGTACCACCAAGATATTGACCGCTGAGTTGTTGACTCCAATTGGTTAATGCACCGACTTGTTTTGGACTTGAATAATAAGTAGTATTACCTAATCCTAATACACCAGCATAGCCAGATCCCCAACTCCACAATGTTCCGTCGGTTTTTACTGAGATAACTGAACCGTTATTTGAAATAATCGCTTTCCAGTTAGTCAGCGAACCAACTTGTTTTGGACTTGAATAGTTTGTGAGATTATTTAATCCAAGGACTCCGTTATTGTTATAGCCCCAAGCCCACAACTGACCCGACGAATTGATAGCATACATAGTTAGGCCATTGGCCTCAGCTATAGAAGTCCAGTTTGTTGCTAATCCAATCTGTTTTGGACTAGAATAGGTTGAAATATTATTCAATCCTAATTGGCCGTATCCGTTATAACCCCAAGCCCATATGGTACCGTCAGTTTTAAGTGCGGCAACTCCATAATATTGAGCAATTGCTCTACTCCAATTGGTCAATGCACCAACTTGTAGAGGACTACTGTACCTTCCCGCTGTACCATTTCCAGTTCCCCATCCTAAATAACCCCAGATCCATAATGTGCCATCAAATTTGACTGCCACAGAACTACAACTGCCGTTATGTTGCATTTTCCAGTTACTACCTGCACCCAATTGCACAGGACTAGAGTATACTGTTAGATTGTTTGTTCCTGCTTGACCATATTGGTTATTTCCCCATACCCATAGGTATCCCACTCCTGGAGCGATCGGATTACTGGTTGCACTTGCTGGACTTGTGCCGTTTACATTGACTGCTTTTACTGTAAACGAGTAATATGTGCCTGATGTTAAACCAGTTAGTGTAATTGTACCTGACGTAGATGTGCTTAATGTAGCAGTAATTCCGCCAACATTACTTGTTGTTATATAACTACTGATTGTAGCACCATTGTTACTTGCAGGCGCAGTGTATGTTACTATTGCTGAATTGGCACTAGTTGCAAGAGCATATCCAATTATTGGTGCGCAAGGTCCGTTATTAACAATTGGAGTTACTGTATTACTTGCAGCACTTGCGTTACCAGTTCCAACAGTATTAGTGGCAGTAACTGTGAATGTGTAAGAAACATTTGTTGTCAATCCTGCTACAGTAATAGTACCTGAGCTAGATGTGCTTAGTGTAGCAGTTATATTACCAATATTGCTGCTAGCAGTATAGTACAATATTGCAGTACCGCCGTTGCTTGCTGGTGCAGTATACGCCACACTTACTGCAGTAGCATTGGCTACTGTTGCATTTCCAATTGTTGGTGCTCCTGGTACAGCCCACTCTGTAATTCCGTTACTTGCGGCACTGGCATTACTTGTTCCAACGCTATTGATGGCAGTAACTGTAAATGTATAGCTGGCACCTGATGTCAATCCAGTTATTGAGAATGTGCCCGAGCTGGATGTGCTTAATGTAGCAGTGATTCCACCAACATTACTTGTAGCTACATAGCTAGTAATTGTAGTTCCACCGTTGTTCACTGGTGCAGTATATGTTAAGTTAGCAGTATTTGCACTTGTGGCAGTAGCTGTTCCAATAGTTGGTGCTGCAGGCACTGTCCACTCTGTAATTCCATTACTTGCTGCGCTGGCATTACTTGTAGCATATGAATTAGAAGCGTTAACTGTGAATGTATAGCTAGCACCCGATGTCAATCCAGTTACATTAATTGTACCTGATGTAGAAGTACTTAATGTAGCAGTTATATTTCCAACATTGCTTGTAGCTACATAGTAGTTAATTGCAATGCCGCCATTGCTAATTGGTGCAGTATATGCTACATTAGCTGTATTTGCTCCTGTAGCGGTAGCAGTTACACTAGTTGGTACACCTGGTGCGGTAGCTTCTGTTAGGCTATTACTTGCTGCACTGGCGTTACTTGTACCAATGCTATTGGTAGCAGTAACTGTGAATGTGTAGCTGTTGCCGGTTGTTAGTCCAGTTACAGTAATTGTACCTGAGCTGGATGTGCTCAATGTGGCAGTAATTCCGCCTACATTTGCAGTAGCAGTATAGTACAATATTGTACTTCCGCCGTTGAAAGTTGGTGCAGTATAGGATACTGCAGCAGATGTTGGTGTCAATTCACTTGCGCTGCCGATAGTCGGGGCACAAGGTTTCGCGCCAGTGGTAATAGCATTACTCTGACTGCTTGATGGGCTTGTACCAACGCTGTTTACTGCGGCTACAGTGAATGTGTAAGAAGTTGCAACCGATAATCCAGTTACTGTAATAGTTCCAGAACCCGCTTGAGTTATTGTAGAAGTAACTCCTCCTACGTTTGCAGTTGCTACATACTTGGTAATTGTTGCACCACCATTGTTGGTTGGTGCAGTAAAGCTAACTGTTGCAGAACTACCGTCTATGTCTGTAGCAGTTCCAATTGTTGGTGCTAATGGTACGCCTGGTACCACTGCAGATGATAGATTTGATGCAGTTGACGAATTTCCATATGAATTTGTTGCAATAATTATACAGTCCAGTGTATAACCCAAATCTGTAGTTTGTACAGTATAAGTAGAATTTGTAGCAGAATTAATATTTCCAGTTCCGCTATTGACCCACTGATATGCATAACTAATAGTATTTGCGCTCCAAGTTCCTACATTAGCAGTTAAAGTTTGATTAACCCGAGCTGTTCCTGTAATCGAGGGCGGTATTAAGTTACTCGGAGGGTTAGTTGCGAGAACGGCGACATTTTGGTTGGTTGCTGCAGCAGTTGAAGTTGAGCCACCTACGGATGATGATACGGATGATAGTCTGGACATAGTACAGTATTTATTATTTTATTAAATATTCGGTTGTTGTGGTATAAAACTATGCATATTTGACTTGTCCCGCTAATACGGTATAAGACGGGGTAGCAGCAGTTTTAATGATAGTATAAGTGTATAAATCTATAGAATTTGAATCTCCTGATATCGGCACTAGTCCGTTATACCATTTCGGGGTAACCGAAGTACCGTCGATAGCGATTGCGCTATTGTAGTAAGCAGGTGTACCATTTGTAACTAACATTACAATTGTAACAGTATCGCCCACTGCCATAACTGAGTTAACAGTTGTTGACGAACTCCAAGATACATTAAGCGTCCAATTTGTAGTAGTGTTAGCGGTATAGTATTGTACTTCACCAGATGCAATATAATAGCTTTGTGTTGAGGAAGGTGCTCCAACTATAATATTAGCTGTTTCAACTATGTTGGTAAATTTAGCAGCTGCAGTAGTAGTGGTACCAGCAAATATCGTACTTCCTACTATTGAAACTCCGTTACTGTAGAAAAAGCCATTTGCACTTAGGTTGCCAGCACTTACATTGCCAGAGTATGTAGCAGTAGTACCAATGGTATTACCATAGTGAGTTGCTATTATATTACCAGCACTTACATTGCCAGAGTATGTAGCAGTAGTACCAATGGTATTACCATAGTAAGTTGCTATTATATTACCAGCACTTACATTACCAGAGTATGTAGCAGTAGTACCAATGGTATTACCATAGTAAGTAGGTGCAACTAGGTTAGCAGTAGTAGAAATATTACCAGAGTATGTAGCAGTAGTACCAATGGTATTACCATAGTAAGTAGGTGCAACTAGGTTAGCAGTAGTAGAAATATTACCAGTGGCTGATATAGCATTAGCAGTTTCTGTGTAAGTTATTGTTTCGTAATTTACTGAAGTAACATTGCCAGTTACCGTCAAGTTGCCCTGTACTGTTAAATTACTACCAATGGTAATAGGGTTACCAGTGGCTGCCAAGTTGGATAACATTTGAACATTACCGTAAGACGATGGCAAACCAGTCAATTGACTGCCGTTACCCAAGAAATATGTACCGATTATATTGCCAGTGGTAACTAAATTGCCGCCTACATACAAATTACCTGCTACGCCTGCCCCACCTGCAACTACCAATGCTCCAGTCGATGTAGTTGTACTGCTTGTGGTTGTTGATATGTAAACATTACCGGTACTGGAAATCAACATAGGCTCTACATAAGTTTCTGCGCCTACTGCCCCAGTAAATGTCCAGAATTGCAATCCGCCACCTACGCTAGCTTGTATTGCACCCCCGCCGTTGTTGTTAGCAGTCATTTGAATACCGCCACCACTGGCGTTGGCACCTGAACTGTTTAGGGTTAGAATAACTGCAGTGTCACTGGCTTTTCCAGATGTTCCGATACTGGTATTACCAGCAAAATAATTTTTACTGCCAATAACATTTAAGTTTCCGGTACGAGTAATACGCATTACTTCATTACTGGCGTTAATGCCATTGGTTGAAAATACGATGTCGTTGTTCGCTCCTGTACCTAATATTAAATTACCGCCGCCAGTCGAAGCATTTCCCCAATTGAATAGATAAGCATCATTTGGTCCGATTAAAGTATAACCTGGATATGCATACGTGCTACTTCCAATACCTAAATCAAGGTAAGTGTCGAGTAATGTACCATTGTTTGGAGATAAGAAAATATCAGCGGATGCTAAACTACCACTATTGATATTTTGCCCGTTAAACACACCTGCATAGCTATTAAAATTAGCAGTACTTTGTAGTGTTGCTTGGGGCTCTGGTAAGTATCCGCTGGTAATACCTGCGTATAATGCGCCAAACCCTGCAGTATTTCCATAGTATACGCCACTATTACCATAGAATACACTTACATTAGCAGTTGATAGATTAATATTACCGCCAACATATAAATTACCAGCGATATATGCACCACCTTGTGTTACTTGCAATGCACCTGTATTAATACCTGTATTTTGTGAGGTATTTGATGTGATAATCTGTTGAGTAGTAGTGCCGGTGAATGATCCAGCATTACCTTGTGCTCCAGATGGTCCTTGTGGTCCCTGAGGTCCGGTTAATCCGCTAGGCCCTGATGGTCCTTGTGGTCCACTTGTGATTATGCTTGTACCGTTGCTATAAAAATAATTTGATGCAAAAATATTACCTGAGCGTAGATTACCAGAAATACCAACACCACCTGCAACTACCAATGCACCAGTTGTAGTGTTACTGCTGATTACAGTAGAATTAATTTTAACGAATCCGTTGGCAGTACCGCCTGGAGTCACTCTCATTACTTCATTTGAGTAATCGTCTCCTCCAGTTGCAAAAATAATTGCTGCGTTTGCTCCACGAGAATTTATTACTAGGTTTCCGCCAACTCCAGAAGCAGAAGCCACAGTATAAAAATAACCATCATTGGACTGTACTAGCCCGTGCCCTGACTGACTGAAATTGCTGGATGCAACACCAAAACTGGCCAAACTAGTACACCCATTACTACTGTCAGCGAATGCAGTATAACTAGTGGCAGCTGCATTTCCGTTGTTAGAATTCTGAGCAGGCACTTGAAAATTTGAATTTATATACGCACCAGATTGTAGTGGTGCATTATTCAAAGTAAAGTTTAATGGTACTCCTACTACGAAATTGGCGCCAGGGCTGAGTTTGATACTGCTTTGGGCTGTTATATTAGCGGAAACTAAATTAACGCCTACATATAAGTTTCCACCAATACCGGCTCCGCCTGCCACTTGTAATGCACCTGTATTAGTAGTAATTGCCGGTGTTGTATTTGATGTTATAATCTGTTGAGTTGTAGTTCCTGAAAATACGCCAGTGGGTCCTTGTGGTCCTTGTGGTCCTTGTGCTCCGCTAGGTCCTTGTGGTCCTTGTGGTCCACTTGTGATTATACTTGTACCGTTACTGTAAAAATAACTTGAAGAGTAAACATTACCAGAATATATATTTCCACTAATACCTACTCCACCAGCTACTACTAGTGCTCCGGTGTTGCTACTAGTTGCAGGTATAAGAGTTCCAGTAGTAACAGAAACAGAATTACTAGTGTACGGAGTATTTGATAAAAATGTTACTGCTGTGTTTGTAATAGAAAAATTGTTTGTACTAGAATCTACTATTAGATTTGCAGCAGAATAACTACTAAGCAAAAGTGTAGTATTTGTGACTGCAGTCAATGGAGCCGAAGGCGGAGTAAATGCACCATTATAGATCGCAGTACCTTTGACAATACGTATATTGGTCAAGTATCCCTGATAATACCATACAGGGCTAGCAGAATCATCGTTGGCACCAACCACTAGTGTGGTGCTACTGGAATTGAGTGAGACTGCAGCAGTAGTTGCAACTTGTGTTCCGTTATAGTACAAATACCATGTTGTTCCGTTGCTGACCCAAGCAACGTGATTCCATGTATTAAGTGTGCCACTACCGCCACTAATACTACTACCGCCATTATATCCAACAGAAACTCCGCTACCGCCCAATATTTGCCAGGCTCGGCCGCCACCAGCAGTCCATAAGTTTAATATAGTTTGAGTGCCTGAGAATGATGTGGGGTAGTACCAGAACTCAACAGTAAATGCCCCTGAACCAAAATTAAATCCACTGCTATTTGGTATTCTTAGATAACTACTGCTACCATTAAAACTCATAGAACCACCAACAAACGGCACCACATTACTATAAGTAGTTGATCCATTGTTGGTTACTGTGGCATTGCTGGTACTAGAATCTACTAGGTATGTGCTAGGTGTTGATGCAGCTAACAACAATACCGTATTAGCTACTGCTGTTAGTGGTGTTGTACTGGGAGTAAATGTTGAGGTATATAACGCAGTACCATTAACGATTCTAAAATCACTGATGTACCCTTGCCAGAATCTTGTAGGCCAATTGGCCACTGTATCACCAACTGCACCCACATACAAGGTTTCAGTAGCAACACCAACAGTTGCACTCGAAGTAACTGTGTTGTCCAGTACTCCATTGATGAATATTCTAAATGTTGTGCCGCTGCGGGTTATAGCCAAGTGAAACCAGGTATTTGTGGCAGTAGCTGTAACACTAGTAATAATTGCTGATGGACCTGCTCTAGTATACAAACATATTTTGCCATCAGCACTCAAACTTCTAATAATTTGGAAAGCGCCGCCGTTGGCCTCACTGTTATTATATACACCGCCTAGCACTTTCAATACAGTAGTATCACTTTGGCTTGTATAGAACCAACCTTCAATTGTGAAATCTGTTGTGAAGTTGAAATTTGAACTGGCCGGAACTGTCACATACTGATTAGTTCCATTGAAACTCAAACTACCACCATATGGATAACTAGATGTAGTAACTGGTGTTGTGCCAATAGTCAATGCAGTTGTAGCTATATTTCCAATATTAGCAGTTCCGCCGCCAATAATATTACCAATAACACCTAAAGTTGAACCGACGGTAACACTATTATTAACAGTCAATGCATTTACTGTCGCATTACTACCTACACTTAAAGTTGTGCCTATTATTTCGCTGGTATTAACTGTTATTTGATAAACATTTTCTACTGTAGTATTTCCAGTAACAACCAAGTTGCCGCCTACATATAAATTACCACTAATACCAGCTCCGCCTGCTACTTGCAATGCACCAGTACTAGTACTAATAGCAGCAGTTGTGTTTGATGTGATAATCTGTTGAGTAGTAGTGCCACTAAATGATCCAGCGTTACCTTGTGCTCCAGTAGGTCCTTGCGGACCTTGTACTCCAGTTGGGCCTTGTGCTCCTGTGTTACCAGTAATACCCTGTGGTCCTTGTGGTCCTTGTACACCAGTCGGTCCTTGTGCTCCAATTGGGCCTTGTGGTCCTTGTACACCAGTCGGTCCTTGTGCTCCTGTGTTACCAGTAATACCCTGTGGTCCTTGTGGTCCTTGTGCTCCAATTGGTCCTTGTGCTCCAGTTGGTCCTTGTGGACCTTGTGCTCCAATTGGTCCTTGTGCTCCAGTTGGTCCTTGTGGACCACTGGCTAAAATACTTGCACCGTTACTGTAAAAATATCCGCCTGCTAGTACATTACCGCTGGCAATATTACCACTGATATTGGCAGTTGTGGCACTAAGTGTAGTAAAAGCTCCGGTGCTCGGTGTAGAATTTCCAACAGGAATATTATTAATTGCGCCTTGTGCTTGTAATTGCCAAGCGGTGCCTGTCCATACCCAAGTTCTTGTACCAAGTGTATAAGTTTGATTTAGTGCAGGGGATGAAGGGAAATTTAAGGAAGTCATATGTTATTTAATCTTATAAGGAGTCGGTGTATCTGCCATTATACATTAACCGGCAATATTGATATTAATGCGCTTGGACTTGCTGGCATTGTCACTGAATATGAATTTGCTGGGATAGCATATAACGATGCTAATGTATTAGATGATGTAGCCCAATATAATTCAATATAATCTGTGTTTGTAGTAGTTGTTACAAAAAAATCACCATTTAGTATTCCATTTTGTGCAACTGCTGAACCAGAAAACTTGACTTGCGAATATGCAATATCTGTACCATTTTTTCTTATCCAAATATATACATTAGGTGCTCCACCGGTATTAAGAATATTTACTTGATATTTAACTCTGTATGTGTCTGGTTTGCTTATAATTACGTGACTATTACTTGCACCAGTACCTAATTGTATTCCTGAATTTGCTAATGCGGTCGAGAATAAAATAGGATTTCCAGTATTTGATGCGCTTGCTGATATATTTGCAACATTTGCAAATGATCCATATACTTGATTAGTAACTGTGACATTACCGGCAATGTTAATATTACCTGTAACAGATAAGTCACCATTAATTGTAGCACCATTACCAATAAAGTTTTGACCTGTAATATTACCAGTGCTGGTAATATTAGTTGCAAATATATTGCCATGAAAATTAGTAACACGATTTATTACCACATTACCAGAATCTCCACTGATGTTACCGATGGTAATATCTACATTGGGCGTTAGTGTTAGTATACTGTTGTTGTTAAAATACAAATTGCCGTTAGTCAATCCACTTGCACCGTTCAAGAACAACACATTGTTGGTAGCAGTCAATGATACTGTGGAACTGGTAACAGTATCTGTTAAGTACAAACTTCCGGGACCGATATAAACATTGGCCCATTTGTACGAAGGGCTTCCTAATCCGTAGTAATTATTTACAGTTGGTGTGATGTTTCCAGAGATAGAAATATTACCCAATGTGGTTAGACCACTTACTGTTAGTGCATTTGCCGAGATTACTGGTGCAGTAACTGTGGATCCATTAAATGTAAAATTGTTGGAGCCGGCAATTGCACCAGCACTATTATATAAAATTTGACTGTTGGTGCTGGTATTGTTTAGATTTGCATAGCTTAGACTATTGTAACTGTAGCTGTTTTGTGCTTCTAGTTCCACCCAAACATTACCACTCGAGCCAGTTATATAAGTATACTCCACGCCTGATCCAGTGTCAACCCATACACTACCTGCAACTGGATTTGCGGGAGGTGCATTGTTTACTGTAACTGATGGTAAGCCCGAAAGTTGACTGCCGTTGCCCAAGAAATATGTACTGGTAACATTGCCGCTACTGGTCAAATTACCTAGTTTCAAACTGTCGTAAATTACATTTGCATCAGTTAGATTAACCACACTACCACTGGGCTCTGCAACATTGCTGAACAAATACCAATTATTATCTACATAATTTCTAACTAGTCCAGTATGTGCATAAACATTGGATGGGCCACCAATAAAGTGACTGTAAAAACCAATATCATAATTATAGGGATATACTACATTGGAAGTCAAGTACAATAACGGTGCAGATACGCTTAATGTTGTTGTATTAACTGTAGTTAAGTTATTGGTAAAAATTGTGCCACCGACCCACAGATCTTTGGTAATACTTGCTCCGCCTAATACTACAGCACTACCTGTGCCAATACCAGTAGTATTGGTTGTGCCTGACACTGTTAGACTCGACAAGCTGCCGAGACTGGTAATATTAGGTTGTGCATTTCCGTAGACTGTACCTGCAGATGCTGCATTGGCTACTTGTCCAGTTACATTGGCTCCAGTGAGATTAGTTAAGTAAGCCCCACTGCCTGTGTGATTTGTAGCAGATACTGTACCAGTTATTGTTAATGTTGATGTAGCATTATTCCAAATAAAATTACTGCTGGCTCCTGCTGAATTAGCATTGTTAAAAATAACTTGTGTATTTGCTCCAGCCACTGGACCAGTTGGACCTTGCGGGCCTTGTGCGCCTTGCGGACCTGTAGGTCCACTGGCTAAAATACTTGCACCATTACTGTAAAAATATCCGCCTGCCAGTACATTACCAGCATTCAAATTACCAGCAATTCCCGCTCCACCAGCAACTACCAATGCACCTGATGCAGTATTACCACTTGCCACTGTTGATTTTACATTAACAAATCCACAAGAAGTACCGCCTGGAGTCACTCGCATTACTTCATTTGAGTAATCGTCTCCTCCAGTTGCAAAAATAACCGATGCATTTGCGCCGCAAGAGTTTATTACAATATTGCCGCCTTGCCCAGTTGCAGAAGCTACCGTATAAAAATAACCATCGTTAGCTTGTACTAGCCCGTGCCCTGCTTGGTTAAACGAACTAGATGCGATACCAAATGTAACTAAACTGGTACAACCGTCACTGTTGTCTGCAAATGCAGCATAACAAGTAGTAGCGCCTGGATTATTACTTCTGTTTTGGATTGCAACTTCAAAATAAGCATTGTAATACCCACTGGCTTGTATTGGTGCATTATACGGAATAAAGTTTAATGATTGCCCAGCAACAATATTACCGCCAACGTGCAGATCTCCACCAATACCACCACCGCCCGTAACTATTAATGCACCTGTTGTGGTACTGGTTGCAGGTGTGGTGTTTGTTGTAATAATTTGTTGTGTAGTAGTCCCTGAGAATGTTCCAACATTACCTTGTGCGCCGGTTGGTCCTTGTACACCAGTTGGTCCTTGTACACCTGTAGGTCCTTGTACACCTGTAGGTCCTTGTGGTCCAGTATTTCCAATTGGGCCTTGTGGTCCTTGTACACCTGTAGGGCCTTGTGCGCCGGTTGGTCCTTGTACACCTGTAGGCCCTTGTGGTCCAGTATTTCCAGTTGGACCGGTTGGACCTTGTGGTCCTTGCGGGCCGCTAGCCAAAATACTTGCACCATTACCATAAAAATAACCACTTGCTAATACATTGCCGGCATTTAAGTTTCCAGTAACTGTAACCGATGTTAAATTACCTAAGCTAGTAATGTTTGGTTGTGCGGCAGTTGTTAAAGTGCCGGTTAGATATACTGCACTTAATAAATTAGCACCGGTGATACTACCAGCAGTTCCTGAACCGGTACTTAATACACCTGTCACTGATAAATTATTTGCACTGATGTTGCCACCAACCCATAAGTTGCCGCCAATACCAGCTCCGCCTGCTACTTGCAATGCACCGGTAGTGGTACTAATAGCAGGAGTAGTATTTGTTGTAATAATCTGTTGTGTAGTATTACCAGAGAACGAACCAGTATTACCTTGTGCTCCGCTAGGTCCTTGTGGGCCTTGTGGTCCTTGTGCACCAGCAGTTCCTGAAGGTCCTTGTGGTCCTTGTGGTCCTTGTGCTCCGCTAGGTCCTTGTGGGCCTTGAGACCCTTGTGGACCAGTGGGTCCGCTGGCTAAGATACTCGCACCGTTACTATAAAAATATCCACTGGCTAACACATTTCCTGAGCTAGTATTTCCTGTAACAGTAATTGAAGTTAAATTACCTAAACTGGTAATATTTGGTTGAGCAGCGGTAATTAGTGTTCCAGACAAGTATACTGCACTTAATAAATTAGCACCAGTGATACTACCAGCAGTTCCTGAACCGGTACTTAATACACCTGTTACAGTTAAGTTGTTGGCGGTTACATTTCCATTAGCAACTATAGAACTTCCGACATATAAGTTACCACCAATACCTGCGCCGCCGGATACTTGAAGTGCCCCGGTGGTACTACTAGTTGATATAGTAGTATTTGTTGTAATAATTTGTTGAGTAGTAGTACCTGAGAATGTTCCAGTATTACCTTGTGCTCCGCTAGGTCCTTGTGGCCCTTGTGGGCCTTGAGGACCAGTGGGTCCACTTGCTAAAATACTCGCACCATTACTATAAAAATACCCGCTTGCTAATACATTACCAGCAGAAACATTTCCTGTTACCGTGAGTGAAGTTAGATTACCAAGACTAGTGATATTTGGTTGAGCAGCAGTTGTTAAAGTGCCAGCCAAATATACTGCACTTAATAAATTTGCTCCAGTAATACTACCTGCCGTGCCAGTACCAGTGCTAAAAACGCCTGTTACCGATAAATTTGTTGCAAATACACCTGTATTGGAAACCACCAATGAAGTAACACCGCCAGCAGTTAAATTTACATTACCGTTAGCTGTAGGAATATTAACATTACTAGTGCCATTGGTAATACTACTTGTTGATAATCCTGTTAATAGTGCACCATTTCCTAAGAAGTAAGCAGCAGTTAGATTACCGCTAGTTGACAAATTACCAACAGTTGCATTACCAGTTACCGAAGTGTTGCTTAGTGTAGTAGTGCCGTTTGCAGTTAAATTACCGCTAATTGTAGCAGTATTTGCAACGATAATATTCGTAGTACCAGCTACCCTATACCACGCATTACTAGTACTATTGTAGGTATATGTTATATTATTAACTGTAACTTGTTGGCCGTTTGACGGGGACGATGGAAATGACATTAGTTAACCCATATTAATGAGTATTTATCGTATTTCTAGATTACTGTAAAAGTTATAAACCGTAGAATTCTGTACGGTTATTATGAGTGAATGCCCATTACAAAATAAGCACCGACTGCAACTTTGAACCAAGTAGTATAGCTGCCTGTTACTTGGACAGGAGTTCTATGATATACATTATATGATCCATCACCGGCTTCTCCGTAAGCATTATATCCCCACGTCCAAAGAGTTCCGTCGGTCTTAATAGCAGCTACGTCAGGTCCTCCTGAGTTAGAAGGTAGCAACCAATTGGTCAGTGCTCCAACTTGTTTAGGACTCGAGTAATTGGTACTACCGCCTAAACCTAATGCACCAAACCCATTATAGCCTGCAGCCCATAGTGTACCATCTGTCTTAACACCCAACAATCCACTATAAGCATTACCAGCAGATACCGTCAACCAATTAGTTAGTGTTCCTACTTGTTTAGGAGAACTATAGCTAGTCGTATTACCAAGTCCAAGTCCCCCGTATCCGTTACCGCCCCATACCCATAGAGTATTGTCGGTTTTAACCGCTGCAGCCATATTTCCACTCAACGATATAGACTGCCAATTGGTCAATGCACCAACTTGTACAGGACTTGAATATGAGGTTAAGTTTCCTAATCCTAGCATACCAGTATTACTTCCCCACGCCCAGAGCGAGCCGTCAATTTTAATAGCTAGTGTACTATTATTTCCGGAAGATACTGTCGACCAATTAGTTAAGGCTCCGACTTGTTTTGGACTACTATAACTAGTTGTATTACTAATCCCAAGTTGACCATATCCGCCGAAGCCCCAACTCCAAAGTGTACCGTCGGTTTTAACAGCAACTGTAGAAAGAGCATCAGGTGCCACAGTTTTCCAGTTGGTCAAAGAACCAACTTGTTGGGGACTACTGAATGCAGTATTTGAAGGGCCACTTAAACTTAATCCCAATCGCCCATAATAATTATTACCTCCCCACACCCATAATGTACCATCATTTTTAGTTGCAAATCCGCCAGGGCCGCACCCAACAAATATATTAGTCCAAGCAGTTAATCCGCCTACTGCAGCTGGGGTAACCACTTGCGAATTGGCATACCCTAATCCTAATTGTCCACAATAGTTTGCTCCCCATCCATATAATGTTCCCATCGGTGTAGGCGGGGTTATACTATTACTCGGAGAACTAGCCCCGCCTGCGCCTGCAGTATTAATTGCAGTTACAGTAAAGGTATACGAAGAACCTGCAGATAATCCCGTGACTGTTATAGTCCCTGAACCTGCCTGTGATACTGTTGCAGTAATAGCACCAGGAGAGCTGGTTGCTACATATTTTGTAATTGTTGCACCACCATTATTTGCTGGTGCAGTATATGTTACGCTAGCTGAACTACTGTTTATAGCCGAAGCGGTTCCTATTGTAGGTGCACCAGGCACAGAATATGCTACTGTAAAATTTGGGTATACAGAAGATTTTACACCAGATCCGGTAGAAACGCTCAGATTAGTACTGGTGTTACCTATTACTGTTGGTGTTCCTGTTATTAATCCATTAGCAGCTAAAGTTAATCCTGTGGGAATTGTATTAGCAGAGTAGGTATAACTATCTCCGTCGTATGTTATTGCTACTGATTGGATCGGTGTTATTGCAACATTTGGGATGAGCAAAAAAGTTTGATTTTGTTGTGGGTATACCCAAGTCACTGCTACTGTAGCATTGCCAGTAGGAGCCGGAGGTACCACCACCAAACCGCCCGATAAATTGAAATTCCCTGATATTTGCATAATATTATTTAACTTGTTTAACCTAGTTGTAGCCAAAAGCTATTGCTACCGTCATAGGTCCATCTTAGCAACGCATAATTGGTAGAATCAAACCACATATCGCCCACTACAGGATTGACAGGAGCGGTACCACTAGTAGTACTACGCACACCACCAGCAATAATATTACCAGCAGTAATATTACCGGCAACACTCAACGTAGTACCAATAGTAGCACTATTATTAACTGTTAATGCACTTACTGTGGCATTTCCATTTGCACTCAATGTAGTAACTACGGCTGTGTTTGCTCCTGAAGATCCTAATGTCCCGTTTAGTGGTCCTTGGAATCCTCCAGTAGCAGTAAATGTTGCACCACTGAATGTAGCACCTAAATTACCGAATACCTGCGATTGTATGCTGGTTGCATACATTGTGCCGCTTAATGTCAATCCAGTTAGTGTGCCTACACTGGTAATGTTTGACTGAGTATTTCCGGTTACATATTGTGCAGTTCCTGAGCTAACTGAAGTAGTGGCATAGTTTGCAGTATTTGCAGTAATTGCATAGGTAGCATTAGCAACTGTTCCAGTTACATTGGCGCCAGTGATACTGATTAATCCACTGCCGTTACCAGTAATTTGTGCGCCAGCATTACCAATGGTAGCAGCACTTACAGCCAATCCTGATAATACCCCGCCCACAAATACTGCCCCAGTAATACCAACACCGCCTAATACTTGCAATGCACCTGTTGTGGTACTGGTCGAAATTGCATTACTATTGGCAATTAAATTACCACCAACGATTTCGACTTGGTTAACAATCTCTCTATTGATTGTAACAGTACTGCCATTGACTCTTAGATTTCCGCCAATGGTAACATCGCCATCTGTAGTTAAACTTGCTCCAGCCAATACTGCACCAGTATTACCAATAGTGGCTGCCTGTACAGTCACTGCATTAATTGTTCCGCCCACACTCAAACTTGACAATGTACCAACTTGAGTAATATTGCTTTGAATTGCTTGTGTCACATACTGAGCAGTTCCTGCTGATACCGCACTGGCATTACTGTCTAAAGGAACATATCCTAGTGCAGTGTCGACATTGGCCGCAGTCAAACCAGTTACATATTGTGCAGTGACAGCATTCGTTACTGCTCCTGAAATCTGACTGCCAATCAATCCAGTTAATTGTCTACCATTACCTATAAATGTAGCACCAATGTTACCAATGGTTTGCGCTTGTACAGTATTGGCATTAATTGTGCCGGCAACCGTTAAGTTAGACAAAGTACCAACTTGTGTAATGTTACTTTGTATTGGTTGTGTTACATACTGTGCTAGGTTAGCAGTACCCGAAACTGCATTGGCATCCAGTGGAGTATAGCCCAATGCCGTTGTTACATTTGAGCTAGTTAAATTAGTTACATAAGTTGCCGTAGTAACTGGACCAACAAGTTGGCTGCCAGTGATACCAGTGAGTTGACTTCCATTGCCAATAAAAGTAGCGCCGATATTACCAATGGTCGAAGCTTGTACAGTATTGGCATTGATAGTGCCCGACACATACAAACTAGTTAAAGTTCCTAGTGCAGTAATGTTACTTTGTGTAGGACCGACTACATATAAAGCAGTTCCTGCACTAACTGCAGAACTGTTGGAATTTAATGGGACATAACCCAGTGCAGTATCAACATTAGCAGCTGTTAGCCCAGTTACATACTGTGCCGTGACGGCATTAGTCACTGAGCCAACAATTTGGCTACCTGTTATGCCTGTGAGTTGACTTCCGTTGCCAATAAAAGTAGCACCAATATTACCAATTGTAGCAGCTTGTATTACGTTACCTTCAATTGTTCCGCTGACAGTTAAATTGGTTAATGTACCGACTTGAGTGATATTGCTTTGAATTGGCTGAGTCACATACTGTGCTAGATTAGCAGTGCCTGAACCTGTATTGGCATCTAAAGGAGTATAGCCCAATGCCGTTGTTATATTACCGCTGGTTAACCCTGTTACATAAACGGCAGTAACTGCGTTGGTTGCATTGGCAACAGTTCCTGTTACTTGACTACCAGTAATACCTGTTAGCTGACTACCATTACCAACTAAAGTTGCACCAATATTGCCAATGGTGGTAGCTTGTACGGTGTTGGCATTAATGGTACCAGCAACAGTTAAATTACTTAATGTACCTACCGCAGTAATGTTGCTTTGTATTGCTTGTGTTACATACTGTGCTAGATTGGCAGTACCTACAGTAGCGTTGGAATCCAATGGTACATAGCCTAAAGCTGTGTCAACATTAGCAGCAGTTAGTCCGGTTACATATTGAGCAGTAACAGCGCTGGTAACTGTTCCAGTTATTTGACTACCAGTGATACCTGTTATTTGACTACCATTACCAATTAGTGTTGCGCCAATATTACCAATAACCGCAGCCTGTACTACACCGCTTTCGATAGTTCCGGCTACAATTAAATTACTTAATATACCAACTTGGGTAATGTTGCTTTGTATTGCTTGTGTTACATACTGTGCAGTACCCGAAGTTCCTACTGTTGCATTAGAATCTAACGGAACATAGCCCAATGCAGTATCAACGTTGGCCGCAGTCAATCCTGTTACATATTCTGCAGTAACTGCGGTAGCTACTGCACCAACTACTTGACTACCAGTAATTCCAGTGAGCTGACTGCCATTACCTATAATTGTAGCACCAATATTACCAATAACTGCAGCTTCAACTGTGCCTGTGTTAATGGTGCCCGACACATACAAATTAGTCAACGTACCAACTTGAGTAATATTACTTTGTATTGGTTGGATTACATACTGAGCAGTACCTGCAGTAGCGACAGAACTATTTGAATTTAACGGCACATAGCCTAATGCGGTAGTTACATTTGCACTAGATAATCCAGTTACACTTTGTGCAGTGACTGCTAGTGTAACTGCGCCAATAATTTGACTGCCGGTAATATTGCCAATTTGGCTACCGGTTAGTCCAGTAATTGAAGAACCATTACCAATAAATGTAGCACCAATGTTACCAATTGTAGCAGCTTGTACAGTTCCTGCATTAATTGTACCACTGACAACTAAATTGGTTAATGTACCGACTTGAGTGATATTGCTTTGTATTGGAGATATAATTGTATTTGCAGCTATAGCAGCTGCATTACTATCCAACGGCACATAGGTTAATGCAGTGGTTACATTACTGCTTGTCAATCCTGTTACATATTCTGCAGTAACTGCATTGGTTGCATTGGCAACCGTTCCTGTTATTTGGCCACCAGTAATACCAGTTATTTGACTTCCGTTGCCAATCAGTGTAGCGCCAATATTACCAATTGTCTGTGCTTGCACGGTATTGGCATTAATTGTACCACTGACAATCAAATTGGTTAATGTACCAACTTGAGTAATATTACTTTGTATGCCTTGAGTCACATACTGAGCAGTGCCCGCAGTAGTAATTGTAGCATTTGAATCTAACGGCACATAGCCTAATGCAGTATCTACATTAGCTGCTGTCAAGTTAGTTACATATTCTGCAGTAATTGCATTAGTAACTGCACCGACTACCTGGCTACCAGTTAAGTCAGTTAACTGGCTACCATTACCGATTAGTCTTGCACCGATATTACCAATTGTTTGTGCTTGTACTGTGTTAGCGTTAATCGTGCCACTAACAACCAAGTTAGTCAATGTACCAACTTGAGTAATATTACTTTGCGTTGCTTGTGTTACATACTGTGCAGTTCCAGACGATATTGCAGTACCATTGGAGTTAAGTGGGATATATCCCAAAGCAGTATCAACGTTGGCTGCAGTTAACCCAGTTACATACTGTGCAGTAACAGCATTAGTAGCATTGGCAACTGTACCAACTACTTGACTGCCAGTAATACCTGTGATCTGACTGCCGTTACCAATAAAACTAGCACCGATATTACCAATTGTTTGTGCTTGTACAGTATTGGCATTAATGGTACCTGCTACAGTTAAGTTAGTTAAAGTACCAACCTGTGTAATATTACTTTGTATTGCTTGAGTTACATACTGTGCTGTACCTGCAGTGGCTATGGTAGAATTTGAATTAATCGGTACATAACCTAGTGCGGTGGTTACATTACCGCTAGTTAAACCAGTTACATACTGTGCAGTTGTAGCATTGGCAACTGTACCAGTGACTTGTCCACCAGTTAGATTAGTCAGCTGACTGCCGTTACCGATGAATGCAGCACCAATGTTACCAATTGTTTGTGCTTGCACAGTATTGGCATTAATAGTGCCACTGACTGTTAAATTAGTCAGAGTACCAACCGCAGTAATATTACTTTGAATTGGTTGTATTACATATTGTGCATTGATTGATGCATTTGAATTAAGAGGTACATAACCTAATGCAGTAGTTACATTACCGCTAGTTAATCCAGTTACGTATTGTGCGGTAGTGACTGCACCAACTATTTGACTTCCGGTGATATTAGATACTTGGCTACCAGTAATACCTGTTATCTGACTGCCGTTACCAATAAACGTGGCACCAATATTACCAATTGTCTGCGCCTGTACGGTATTAGCGTTGATCGTACCTGCTACTGTTAAGTTGGTTAATGTGCCTACTGCAGTAATATTGCTTTGTGTTGCTTGAGTTACATATTGTGCAGTTCCTGCGCTGACTGCAGAACTATTGGAATTTAACGGTACATAACCCAATGCAGTATCAACGTTGGCTGCCGTTAAGCCAGTTACATACTGTGCCGTGACGGCATCAGTTACCGGTCCAACGATTTGACTACCAGTAATACCTGTGATCTGACTGCCGTTACCAACAAAACTAGCGCCAATATTACCAATTGTAGCGGCTTGCATAGCATTGGCATTAATAGTTCCGCTGACTGTTAAGTTAGTTAGTGTACCAACTTGTGTAATATTACTTTGTATGCCTTGTATTACATATTCTGTATTGATTGTTGCATTAGAATCAATCGGTACATAGCCCAGTGCAGTAGTTACATTGCTGTTGGTCAATCCTGTAACATATATTGCAGTAGTAACTGGTCCAACAACTTGACTACCAATAATGCCGGTGATTTGGCTACCATTACCGATTAGTGTTGCACCGACGTTGCCTATTGTTTGTGCTTGTACAGTATTTGCATTAATAGTACCTGCTACTGTTAAGTTGGTTAATGTACCAACTTGTGTGATGTTACTTTGTGTTGCTTGAGTTACATATTGTGCAGTACCTGACGATATTGCTGATCCATTGGAATCAAGGGGTATGTAACCTAGTGCAGTGTCTACGTTAGCTGAAGTTAGCCCAGTTACATACTGTGCGGTGATTGCGTTAGCCACTGCAGTGGTAATTTGGCTGCCAGTGATGCCAGTGATTTGGCTACCATTACCAATAAATGTTGCCCCAACATTACCAATAATTGCAGACTGTACGATTCCTGCATTAAGAGTACCGGTTACAGTAAGATTGGAAATGTGGCTAAAATCAATATTTGCTACAGTATTGGCACTTAATGTTCCGTAAATAATCGAATTGCTATTACCAATAATATTTGCATAAATTGAATCGGCAATTAAGTTACCAGTTAGGTTAATGTTAACAGAACTACTGGGATTACTGACCCATTGTACACCTGTTCCTGTACTTTGTAGTATATAACCAGCGGTACCAAAATTACCGTTGATTGATATACCGTTACTTACATTGAGATTAGCAACAGTAAGATCAGCATTGCTGGTAACTGAAATATTTGTGTTATTTGTATAGCTTTGGTTTGTATACCCTAATACAAAATTGCTGGTGCTGGCTTGCCAAATTAATGCAACATTACTTTGGCTAGAAGTGCTGCGGTCAAAGATGAGACCAATATCTCTATTGGATATATTACCTTTGTTAATAGTCAGTAAATGCTCTGAAATCGTCAGAGTATTACTGTTAAAATTGGATCCTTGAACACGGGTTAATGACATATTTTTCTTCGGCTATTGGGTATTTATACTAAGTTATAGTGTTACACCCAGAGCCTCCGTATATAATCATTACTACACCATTGCCACCGTTACTGCCGCCCGAACTTTCAGCTGTTTGACCAGCTCCACCGTAACCGTAAGACCCGGTAGTAGGAGATATAGATGCTGCAGTTCCGATACCGTTGGTAGCTGCAGTGTTAGTATATTGTCCTGATTTTCCACCGTTCATACCGTAGGGATTGGTTCCTCCGCAAGCTATACCTACAAAAGTATTATAAGCAGATCCGCCGGCTCCTCCTGAATAGCTAGTACCCCCTGATCCTGTTCCGCCGGCCCCGCCGCCGGCACCTTTGGTTCCAGTACCACCGCAACCGCCACCGCCACCACAACTACCGCGCCCAACGCCACCGCCGCCTCCAACTGAACCAGATTTAGTGTTTATTCCAATGCCACCACCACCGCCACCACCAGCTACCACTGTGCCAGACCCGGTACCAATAAAACTTGTAGCATGACCCGCTCTATTAGCTGTATTTTTACACCCCCCGCCACCAACAATAATTGTATAATTTTGACCAAACGCCACAGTAAAATTATTTAATATTGTAACTGCCCCACCTCCGCCCCCTGCGCCAGGCGAAACATAAGAATTACTATATCCGCCGCCTCCGCCGGCCCCAACTGCTAAAACACTTGCTTGAGTTGTTCCGTTAGGAACACTCCAAGTATAACTACTATATGATCCTGCCGTAGTAAAAGTTATTGTTGATGCTGCTGGATAAACACCAATTCCTATGGTACGAGTTTGACTTTGCGCAGTGGGGGTAGTACTATCACTGACTTTCCATACATAGAAAGATTGTGAGTGCAACGCAGTGGGTGTACCTGAAAAATAAGTATTAGCAAAAGTAAGACCAGTGGGCAGACTAGTACATACACTATACGAGTAAGGAGGTATACCTCCGCTAACCGAGTTGACTATGGTATTTGTACCTGCAGATTGATTGAGTGTAAGATTATAAGTTCCTTTGCAAGTGAAACTAACACTAAGTGGAGCGGCATTTACTGTTATAGCGATGGTACCTGTTGCGTGTTGCGGAGTTGAATAAGAACAGGTAGCAGTTATGGTATATTGTGTATTTGTTTGTGTTGTCGTTCCTGTAAGTGTACCATACAACAAACCTGCATTGGAAAAAGTTAATCCTGTCGGCAATGTATTTCCACTAATTGCATATGTTATGTTGCCAAATCCTCCAGATGCTGTTGCTGGAGTAGAAGAATATGCACTTCCTATTGTAAAATTATATGCGCTTGTGTTAACAGTCAATGATAACTGTACTGGCTGAATTGTTCCAGTAGCCGGACTTTGGGCTACATTGCTACCAATTGGATTTGTGGCTGTAACTTGAAATTTTATTGTTGATCCTAAATCACAATTGGTCAACGCATAAGTTGACCCAGTTGCTCCACCAATAGCACTACTTCCCCTGTACCATTGATTAGCATATGTTGCTGCTGGATAGCTGGCCCAGGTACCTATGTTTGCTGTCAATGTTGATCCGCTGCGAACAGTTCCAGCAATGCTTGGATTTGCACTAAGTTGCGGCGAATACCAAGTAAACGTACAGGGACTAGCATTGCTATATGGTCCTTGACCATAACTATTAATTGCTACAATATAAAATTTATATGTTGTTCCAGGTATTAATCCAGATATAGTAATGGTACCTGCCCCAGACTGACTAATTGTAGAAAATCTTGTTGAAAGACAAGTTCCGGATTGCGGATTTTCTTGCACCACATAAGAAGTAATGGTAGAACCGCCAGTACACGTAGGAGCAGTGAATGTAATATTTGCATATCCCGACGGAGCTTGTCCAGTTGCAGAGGTAATATTAGGCGCAGTGAGTGGCTTAGAAGAACCAATAATAGGACTTAAATTTGAATTAGCGGATGTGCTACCGAATCCGTATAAACTTACCGCTGTTTGTACAAAATAAACGTTCTTGCCAGCATCTCCGGATACTGGAGTATATGTACTAGGAGCAAGATTAGAAGTTAATGATGTACCGCAAGATCTAAACCATTGATAAGTCCAACCAAAAATGGGACCACAAGCCGACCAACAATTTGGTACATTAGCGCCAGTCGCCACTTGAATAGCGTTGCCGACAATATAGGATCCACCAGGAATAACGGTGTTTATTGTTGGTTGTCTTAGACTAATTGGAGGTCCGTAGGTGTTGATACATCCACTAGGTGTACTGCAACAACCTTGTCCAACTGCGTTAACTGCATATGCAGTGAAAAAATATGTAGTAGCAGGAGTTAATCCTGTTACTGTAATTGTGGGCGATGCTGAACTTGTTACTGTGGCTGTTCGGCATCCTGGGTGACTTGTTGCCACAATTGCCGTAGGAGTAAATCCAGTATGGCAACAGGTTGCAAAATTCCAAACAACTCCGATGGCCGTATTTCCAAGAGAACTGTTAATATGTACTACATTTGATATAACAACTGCATTGGGCACCGTACCATATGGTTTACAAGCGGTATTTGCACTAACATTACTGGTTCCTACACCATTTGTTGCGGTAACTGTGAATGTATAATACGAACCTTTGGTCAATCCTGTTACAGTAATTGTGCCCGAACTAGAAGTACTCAAAGTTGCAGTGATGCCGCCAGGATTTGCATTTGCTACAAAGTATCTAATAGCACTACCGTTATTGTTAGGCGCAGTATAAGGTATAGCCATTCCAACATTTTGTTTGACAATAGGAGTTCCAACTACTACCACATTTGGTGCAGTAGCAACCAAAACACTTGAACTACACGCACTAGGTTGTCCTGTACCAATACTGTTAACCGCGGCCACTGTAAATGCATAAGTGGTGCCGGTGGTTAAACCAGTTACTGTCATGGTTCCATTACCTGCAGTACTTAATGTTGCGTGGATTGAACCCGGGCTACTTGTTGCTATATAGCTAGTAATTGGGTAACCACCGTTGTTAGTTGGCGCAGTATAAATCAATTGAACTGCAGTTAGGTTAACATCTGTTGCTGATACTATACTAGGTGCACAAGGTACAGTTGCAACCATTGATATGTAGATGTTTGCATTTGATGTTTGTGGCTTAATTGGAGTGCTGTCAGTAACAACAATTTGGTAAGCAGTATTTCCGCTTAGAGCATTACCTTTTCCACTGATTGTACCAGTAGAAGAACCGATAGAAAGTCCTGACGGCAATGTGTTTGCCGAATATATATAAGGAGGAATTCCGCCAGTCACAGTAAGCGGTGTTACACTAACTGTTTGCCCATAAGAAAAATTATATGAACCAGTAGAGACCACTACAACCAATAATGGTCTTGGTAAATGTGTTCCTACGTAAGAAATGCTTGATATTCTCATTGTATTATCCGTAACTCGCTAGTTGACCTGTTATTGCTATTACCACGCCGTTACCCACTATCACAACAAAACTTATAATTTCCAATTTGTTGGCAGTACCTGTCGGTGCACTTCCGCCCAGCCATTTAGTAACATAAGGAGTACCATTGATATTCAATCCTTGTATGATATATGGCGTTGATCCTTGACTTATAACAAAAGTTAGTACAACAGATCTGTTATAATTGTTTACAGCGTTTGATGGCCCGGTTGGGAAATTATTGAAAATAAACCAGGAATTATTGGTAATATTTGGTATAAAAAATGCCGCCGGAAATTGTCCAGTAGTTGCTGGGTAATTTACAGTTACATTTCCTGTAACACTAGTATATAGTGCCATCTGATCCATAGTCAGACTAAATGTTGATTGGCCATAGGTAACATCTAAGTTAGAAACAAATACTACACTGGAATTGTTGCCTGTGATTGTTTGAGCATTAGTAATATTTGATCCAATTACCAATGTATTGCTAACTACGGCACCATTTGCAACTAACACATTACCTTGAGAATTCCAAGTAAAGTTACTGCTGGCCCCTGGTTGTCCGTTGGCATTGAAAATTACCTGTGTATTACTACCAGTAATTGGGCCAGTGGGTCCTTGTACCCCTTGTGGTCCTTGTGGACCTTGTACGCCAGTTGGCCCTTGTATACCTTGTGGTCCAGTTGTTCCTTGTGGTCCTTGTGGACCTGTTTGTCCTTGCGGTCCTGTTGGACCTTGTACACCAATTGGTCCTTGTGGTCCTTGTACACCAATTATACCTTGTGGTCCTTGTGGTCCTTGTGCACCTACATTTCCAGTAATACCTTGCGGTCCTTGTGGTCCTTGTGGTCCTTGTGCTCCGTCAGCACCTGTCAGACCACTTGGTCCTTGAGCGCCAGTTGGGCCTGGATTACCGGTTGGTCCTACTGCACCAGTGTTACCTTGTGCTCCGCTTGGGCCTTGTGGGCCTTGTGGTCCTTGTACACCAGTAGGGCCTTGTGCTCCGGTTGGTCCTTGTGGGCCTTGTACGCCAGTTGGTCCTTGTGCTCCTGTATTACCAGTAATACCTTGCGGTCCTTGTGGTCCTTGTACACCAGTTGGTCCTTGTGCTCCTGTATTACCAGTAATACCTTGCGGTCCTTGTGGTCCTTGTACACCAGTTGGTCCTTGTGGGCCAGTCGGACCTTGTGGACCGACTGCTTGCAACCCATTAGAATAGAAAAACGCATTGGCGATAACATTTCCATTTAGTACCACTACATTTGCTGCGCTGATATTTCCGCCTACACCTAAAGTAGTTCCAATAGTAGCACTACTGTTAACTGTTAATCCGTTTATAGTAGAATTTCCGCTACCAACAACACCGCTTAAATGTAAAACATCTAATGCCAGATTTGGACTAGATACGTCAACTATTCCACCACCTGGTTCAGCCGCATTGCTGAACAAATACCAGCTATTATCTATATAATTTCTGATTAAACCAGTATGCTGATATACATTTGCATTGGCATTGGTAGGAGTACCGCCAACAAAATGACTATAAAAACCAACATCATAATTGTATGGATATACGGTATTACCAGTCAAATATAATAAAGGATCAGTAACCGATAATATAGTTTTGTTAACTGTAGTAAGAGTGTTGGCATAAATGGTACCACCAACATACAAGTCTTGTTGAATACTTGCACCGCCTAGTGTAGTAATTGCACCTGTGCCAAGACCTGTAGTATTAACTGTGCTGTTTGCACTTAGCGTAGTTGCGATGACATTTCCGTAAAATGTTCCGCCCCAAAAAGCCGAAGAAGATATAGAGCTAGCATTGGTAATACTATTAACACTAATAGTACTTGCATTAACATTGGCAAATGCTGTACCGCCTACATATAAATTACCGCCAATCCCTGCTCCCCCGGTTACCTGTAATGCACCGGTAGTAGTATTAGTTGACGGAGTTGTGTTTGTTGTTATAATCTGTTGGGTAGTAGTTCCGGAAAACACACCCGTCGGGCCCGACGGTCCTTGCGGTCCGTTTAATCCACTAGGTCCTTGTGGTCCTGTTGGCCCTTGAGCACCAGTTTGTCCTTGTGGTCCTTGCGGTCCGTTTAATCCACTGGGGCCTTGTGGACCTGTTGGCCCTTGAGCACCAGTTTGTCCTTGTGGACCTTGTGCACCTGTATTACCACTTGGACCTTGCGGTCCAGTTAGCCCCTGTGGTCCTGTTGGACCTTGAACACCTGTTGGTCCTTGCGGTCCTTGTGTACCAGTACTACCACTTGGTCCTTGTGGACCTTGTGCACCTGTTAGTCCTTGCAATCCACTTGGTCCTTGTATACCCTGTGGTCCTTGTACTCCAGTTGGCCCTTGTGGTCCTTGTATACCAGTAGGCCCTTGCAGTCCGCTAGGTCCCTGAACTCCTTGTGGGCCTTGCGGTCCAGTTAGCCCCTGTGGACCTTGCGGTCCTTGAACACCAGTCGGTCCTTGTACTCCAGTTGGTCCTTGGACGCCTTGTGGTCCTTGAACACCAGTTGGTCCTTGTACTCCGCTCGGCCCTTGTGGACCTGTTTGCCCTTGTGGACCACTCGGGCCTTGCAAACCACGGGGGCCTTGAACGCCTTGTGGACCTTGTACTCCACTAGGACCTTGTGGTCCTTGAAGTCCTTGTGGGCCACTTGCAATTATACTTGTGCCGTTGCTATAAAAATAGTTTGATGCAAAAATGGAATTTCCGCTAAAACTGTTAACTGCAATAACATTTCCAGCAGTAACATTAGCGTTTGTAGTGATATCACCAGTTGCAGTAATAGTACTATTCGAAGTAATATTGCCGCTAATAATATTACCACTATTAATAATATTTTTGGTAGTAACATTGTTAGCAACTGTAATATTTCCTGTGGTAATATTGCTGTTAACTGTGATATTTCCCGCAATAATATTACTATTGGTATTGATATTTTTAGTTGTGGAAATATTACCAGTAGTAGATATAATTACATTATTGTTACTGCTCAAATATGCAGCAACATTTGAATTGGTATACGAAGAAGTAGAGCTACCAGCATTTGCAATACCCACACCGCCTATATACTGATAACCAGTGATATATATAACATTACTTGAATTTAACGCAGTCGGTATTGTTTGCCCAATAAAATTTAATACTCCACTGACTGTATCAAAATACCATTCACCTGGATTCGCTCCGCCTTCACCTGCAGCATATAATTGAGTTCCTGAAGTAGTTGGGTTAGGAGTATTTGGTGGAGCTGCATACACTTGTACAAAATAAGAACTGCCAAACTCCGGTGGGATCCAATTAGCAATTCCTGTTTTCCAAGTTGGATATACTCCGTTTACAGGAACTGTGGTAGTATCAGGTGTTGTTTGTACGGCATTGGTACCAGTATAAGATTGCACTATTCCTGCTACATCTGCAGCGGTAGCTGGTATTTGGTCACTATTAACCCAAATTGTATCCCCACGCAAAAACGCTGGGCTAGCGACACTTTCATTACTGGCTGCTTTATCAGATGCAGTATCGGTTTTGGTTACTCCAAATAATTTTTTATATAGTAAGTCAACCTTTTGTGAATCAGAAATTGCCATTATTAGTTACTCGCTGTCTGTAAAGAAAGGGCAGATACAGTTTGCCCTGCTGTAAGTTTAATTCTTACATATATTTCGTGTGATGAAGTTGTGCTAGAACTTGCAGTACCAAAAGTTGCAGTCACTGATGCGTTAACACTGGTATTCAAAGGAGCATTTCCTCCCAAAGAAGCACCGTTACTACCGTTGCCGCCTGACCCAGCGCCTGGCTGACCTGACCCAGCATAAGGAATACTTAAATCTAACCAACCGTTTAGTGTACTACTTGTATCTATTCCGCTTCCAGGTAATGCTACCCATAAACCAGCAATTGTACCAGTCCAGGCAATATTAAATTTACTAACTGACGAACGAGAAAACTTAAAAGTAAAATACTGATTGCTGTTTCTTCCACTACTAAAATCTGGTCCCACTGGCAAATAGCCTGTGCTGTAATTTGTTTGATCGTTTTTCAATACTCCAGCAACTATAGTAGCATCGTAAGGATAGAACGGACCAGTTTGACTATTAAATACTGCTTCAGTTCCAGTATATGCAGGTGTATCTGTACTGCCAGGATTTACAATTCTAACAGCTGCTCCTGAACCTGTACCAATTGTACTACCAATGGTAACACTGGTTTCTTCCATATTGCTTGATGTACCTGTTTTGTATAAAATAGTAACATTGGGATTGAATCCAGCGCTGGTTGTTGCATAACTATTATCTGCAACTAAACTAGGGTAACTAGTTGTTGAGCTAAATCCTGTGCTGATATTTACAGTAGTACTAAAATGAGCACTACCTGAACTTACATACAAATTACGGTCCAACGGATAAGTTATTCCAGTCGCTGAACTATAAGTAACACTTGACGGAGTTTGCCAACCAGTTGCACTAGTACCTGTAATAAATGTATTACTAGACGGGAAAGTATCTCCGCTAAGTTTTGCTACATTACCAGTTAATGTAAATTGCGCTGCATTGGTAAAGTGAGGAATAGTACTTGAATAAATTACTGTATTTGTTGTTAAACTTATTGCAGTATTACTAAACACTGGTCCAGTTACTGTATTATTATCATAATACCAATAAGGAACAGAAGTATTTGCAGATACTGCAGAGTCTCTGATATTAACTTCATTCCAACCTGGATGAACTGTGCCTGTCATATATGTACTGAATGATGACCAGAATCCAGCAGTAACTGTGCTGACAACATTATGATAATCTTGATTATTGAAAATTACCAAATTACTATATGTTCCGTTGCTACTACCAGTCAATGCTACCGATCCTGCAGGAGCGCCATTGATATAAGCAATAACATTGCCGCTATTGCCGGGTCCAACATTTGTTATAGATCCAGTAGTATAAGATGCAGTTCGGGCAACACTAACTGTGGTACCAGCTGCTACACTCTTGTTACCGGAATTTGTGTTATCGGTCTGTGTAAAATTGGCCATTCTAAATGGACCAACTAAACCAGACGGTGTAGATAAAGTTTGACCGCCGGGGAAGGTCGGTGGACTAGCCGGAACCAATTTTCCTAATATATAATTCAATTCAGCAATGCTGTTGGTTATACTGGTATTTGCAGTTAATGTCAATGCATTACTAACCAAATTTCCTAGTGTAGGTGTGCCTAACAATAAATCTGTCGCAAGCCCGCCGGATCCAAACGATAATGGAGCACCATTGGCATAATAATAGTTGTCGGTTACAATGCCGGCAGAAATAATATTACCAGAGACACCTAATGTATTGCCTACTGTTGCCGAAGTGTTAACAGTTAAACCATTAATGGTAGAATTACCACTGGTGTTAATTTCCCCAAGATACAAATTATCTAATGCTATGTTAGTATCAGTTAAATTAAATAATCCGCCGCCTGGTTCAGCTGCATTGCTAAACAAGTACCAATTGTTGTCTGCATAATTTCTAACTAATCCAGTATATTGGTAGATATTACCAGTACCACCGGTAAAGTGACTATAGAATCCAATATCATAATTGTAAGGATAAGTTACATTACCACTCAAATACAATAACGGATCTTGCACACTCAGTACTGTTGTGCTAATTTCACTTAGGCTATTAACAAAAAGATTTCCACCGACATACAAATCTCCCGAAATTCCTGCTCCGCCGCTTACTTGCAATGCGCCAGTGCCTGTACTGATTGCAGGAGATGTATTAGTAGTTACAATTCTTTCTGTTGTATTACCAGAAAATGTTCCGGTTGGTCCTTGTGG
>Ga0164297_10000957_pt1 | contig 32821 bp, 29 predicted proteins | sample GEODES058metaG_FD_113539 | JGI IMG/M metagenome (GOLD analysis project Ga0164297, IMG submission 113539) | Dystrophic lake water microbial communities from Trout Bog Lake, Wisconsin, USA - GEODES058 metaG | ecosystem: Environmental > Aquatic > Freshwater > Lake | place: USA: Trout Bog Lake... | reverse complement strand
TCGAGACGATCAACAAGCTGGTCCGCACCAGCCGGCAGATGCTGCATGAAATTGGCCGCGAGCCCGCGCCCGAGGAACTCGCCGAAAAACTCGGCATGCCTCTGGAGAAAGTCCGCAAGGTCCTGAAAATCGCCAAGGAACCGATCAGCTTGGAAACGCCGATCGGCGATGAGGAAGACAGCCACCTGGGTGACTTCATCGAAGATAAGGCAGCGATCATCCCACTGGATGCGGCGATCCAGGCAAACTTGCGTGAAGCCACGACCCGCGTGCTGTCCTCGCTGACCCCGCGTGAGGAACGCGTGCTCCGTATGCGCTTCGGCATCGGCATGAACACCGACCACACGTTGGAAGAGGTCGGCCAGCAGTTCAATGTCACGCGTGAGCGTATCCGTCAGATCGAGGCGAAGGCACTGCGTAAGCTCAAGCACCCAAGCCGCAGCCGCAAGCTTCGCAGCTTCCTCGACGACTAGGCCGGGTTCTCAGCGCCCTCGTTTGGCGTGAATGGCCCGATATTGCCTGCCGTTTGGCGCCGCCATAGGTCACGCCACGGCAAGACGTCGTGACCTGACCGGTGTGCTTTGACGCGCCGATCAATCGTCTTTGCCCTGATCTCGGTGGTTTCCGACGGGCCGGAATGCCGGTAGGCGGACTGGCCGCCGCGTGCATGCTCCAGGCGAGCAACCGCGCTGGCCGATGCCATGGCGGCCGAGCGAGGGGGGCTTATGGGTGGCGGGTGTTGATCAGACTGCCAAGTCTAACATGACTTTTCGCAGGTCTGACTTACCCTCGAACCCAATGCCCGGCAGGTCTGGCATGGTGATGATGCTGTTTTCCGGCCGGACACCGTCCGGGAAACCACCATAGGGCTGGAACAAGTCAGGGTAGCTCTCATTGCCACCCAGACCCAAACCGGCGGCGATGTTCAGTGACATTTGATGACCGCCATGTGGAATGCAGCGGGCTGGGGACCATCCGGCGACGTTCAGAACCTGCAACGTGCGCTGATATTCGCACAGGCCATAGGACAGAGCACAGTCGAACTGCAGCCAATCGCGGTCGGGGCGCATGCCGCCATGGCGCAGCAGGTTGCGCGCGTCCTGATGGCTGAACAGGTTTTCGCCGGTCGCCATCGGGTTCGGGTAGAATTCGGCCAGTGCCGCCTGTAGCGCGTAATCCAGCGGGTCGCCGGCTTCCTCGTACCAGAATAGCGGATAATCGCGCAGCATCTTGGCATAGGCGATCGCAGTTTCCAGATCGAACCGGCCATTGGCATCGACTGCCAACTGCGCCTCGCTCCCGATTTCGGTCAGGACGGCCTCTATCCGCTTGGCGTCGTCGGCAATCGATGCACCGCCGATCTTCATCTTCACCACGGTATAGCCGCGGTCGAGGTAGCTGCGCATCTCCGCGCGCAGTCCGTCCAATTCCTTGCCGGGATAATAATAGCCGCCGGCAGCGTAGACGAAGACTCTGGGGTCGGCTTGGCGGCCGTGGCGTTCGGCCAACAAGCGGAACAATGGCTTGCGTTCGATCTTCGCCACCGCGTCCCACACCGCCATATCCAGCGTGCCAACGGCCACCGAGCGTTCGCCGTGCCCGCCCGGCTTTTCGTTTTTCATCATCGCGGCCCAAACCCGATCCGGATCCAGATTGTCGCCGGCATCGTTCAGCAGGCTGGCGGGTGCGGCCTCCAAGATGCGGGGGGCGAAGCGCTCCCGGATCAATCCACCCTGACCATAGCGACCGTTGGAGTTGAAGCCATAGCCAACGACGCGCCGTCCGTCGCGAACCGCATCGGTGACCACGGCGACCAGGCTGGTCGTCATCTTGCTGAAGTCGATATAGGCGTTGCGGATTGCCGAAGCGATTGGCTGGGTAATTTCGCGGACGTCAACGATGCGCACGGACATAGGGCTCTCCGAGATACGATCCGCCTGGGGCGGGAAGGCGGCATGCTGATCGGTCGCCTGCCGTCCGATAGCAGCAAATTCGCGCTCGACGCCAGTCAGTGCGCACAACCACCGTTTTAACGCAAACGGCCCCGGCATCGCTGCCGGGGCCGCTGCAATCATCGCTGAACCGATCGCAATCAGCCAGGCTGAGGTGCCGGTGTTGCGCCCCCTGTCGATGCGCCTGGGGTAACTGGCCGCCCACCTGTGGGCACCGACGCTCGACGTGTCTCCGGCGCAGGCTCATCGACCACTTTGCGGATCACCGGTTCGCCGCGCAGCACGGTGCGGATTTCATCGCCCGACAGCGTTTCATGTTCCAGCAGGCCACGGGCCAGGCGATGCAGTTCTTCGACATTCTCGGTCAGCAGGCTGCGCGCCTTGCTGTAGGCGCGGTCGATGATGTCCTTGATCTCGCTATCGATGTCGCGCGCCGTCGCCTCGGAGACGTTCTTATGCTGCGTCACCGAGTGACCCAGAAACACCTCTTGCCCGTTATCGCCATAGGCGATCATGCCGAGTTTGTCGGACATCCCCCATTCGGTGATCATCCGGCGTGCCTGATCGGTCGCCATCTTGATGTCGCCCGCGGCACCGTTGGACACCTTATCCGGCCCAAAGATGATTTCCTCCGCCGCGCGTCCACCCATCGCCATGATCAGTTCGGACAACAGCTTGGATTTCGACTTCGAATACCGATCACCCTCCGGCAGGCTCATAACCAACCCTAGCGCACGACCGCGTGGGATGATTGTCGCCTTGTGGACCGGGTCACACTCCGGCTCATGCATCGCGCACAGCGCGTGGCCGGCCTCATGATAGGCGGTCATGCGCTTCTCGGCCTCGGACATCACCAGCGACCGTCGCTCGGTGCCCATCATAACCTTGTCCTTGGCGGCTTCGAACTCGGCCATCGCCACCACCCGCTTGCCGAGGCGGGCGGCGAGCAGCGCACCTTCGTTCACCAGATTGGCGAGGTCCGCGCCGGAGAAGCCTGGCGTGCCACGGGCGATCGTCTTCGGATCGACATCGGATGCCAGCGGCACTTTGCGCATGTGAACGCGCAGGATCTTCTCGCGCCCGTTCACGTCCGGGTTCGGCACAACCACCTGCCTGTCGAAGCGGCCGGGGCGCAGCAGCGCCGGGTCCAGCACGTCCGGACGGTTGGTGGCGGCGATCAGAATGACGCCTTCATTGGACTCAAAACCGTCCATCTCCACCAGCATTTGGTTCAGCGTCTGCTCGCGTTCATCATTACCGCCGCCAAGACCGGCGCCGCGATGGCGGCCGACGGCGTCGATTTCATCGATGAAAATGATGCACGGCGCGTTCTTCTTTCCCTGTTCGAACATGTCACGAACGCGCGACGCGCCGACGCCGACGAACATTTCCACGAAGTCGGAACCCGAGATGGTGAAGAAAGGCACATTCGCCTCGCCGGCGATGGCGCGGGCAAGCAGCGTCTTACCGGTGCCGGGCGGGCCGACCAGCAGTACGCCCTTGGGGATCTTGCCGCCAAGGCGCTGGAATTTTTGCGGGTCCTTCAAGAATTCGACGATTTCCTGCAGTTCGCCCTTGGCTTCGTCGATGCCAGCAACGTCCTCGAACGTTACGCGGCCCTGCTTTTCGGTCAGCATCCGCGCTCGGCTTTTGCCGAAGCCCATGGCGCGGCCGCCGCCCGATTGCATCTGGCGCATGAAGAAGACCCAAACGCCGATCAGCAGCAGCATGGGGAACCACGACAGCAGATAATGCAGCAGCGGGTTGACATCCCCGTCCTCGGGCTTGGCGATGACGCGGACATTCTTATCCGTCAGCGTCTTAACCAGCGCCGGGTCGTCGGGCGTGTAGGTCTGGAAGGTGCGCCCGTCGCTCATTTGCCCGGACAGGGAGTGGCCTTGCATCACAACGTCGCGCACATGGCCGGAATTCACCTCGGTGATGAAGTCCGAATACGCGATCTGTGTCGAGCTGGTATGGCTCGTGCCCGGTTGGAACAGGTTGAACAGCACCACAAGCAGCAGGGCGATGATGACCCAGAGCGCCAAGTTGCGGCCGAAATTGCTCATATGTCTTTGCTCACGTCCTCGGTCCGATAGGGCATCGGCTGTTGTCTGTCTTGGGCACGCCCAATTCTGCCACCGGCTTACATAGTGTCTGTGCGGCGATCCTGCATCCCCACCCCAGACCATGTCCCGCGTGCCGATAGCGAAACACGCGCGATACGCATGTGCGGATCTGGTGCTGCCGGGGCTGGCTCATCCAAGGGGGCCGGCGATGGCAGGAACGAAAACCGGGCCATCGACGGGTCTGGATGGCGCGAACGTGACCGTCGACACCAGATCGCTCATCCCCTCTGCATAGCCCAAATGCGGCACGCCCGCCACTGTTTTACCGACACGCAGGGCAGGCAGGGTGCGCAGCACGGCCGATGGCAGGCTGGATTGCCGCCGGAACCGTGCTGCATCGGCACCCAAGGCACCGATCATCACGCGCGCGGGCGGTGCATTGGATAGTGTCAGCCGGAAGCGGCGATCCCACAGCGTCACACGGGCCGCCGGGACCGGAGGTGCGATCCGCGCTTCTTCCCGCACCACCAGCCAGCCAGGACCGAGGCGGCCTGCCGGCATGATCCGCGCGCCATGCAGGGTTGCAGGGTGCGGATCGGCGGCGAGGTTGGCAATATGATCCGGATCAGGCGGGTAGGGCGCGCCGGCGATCGCGGTGATCAGCGCCGACAATGCGGCTGGTGGCAGCCGGCCAGGGGAAAGCAGCGCATAGCCCTCGGCAAACATCTTCGCACGGGACGCAAGCACTTGGGCCACCGCATGCTCATCTGCCGCGCGCCGCCGCCCAGCCTGGGCGATCGATGCCAGCAGCGCATCCCAGCACCCATCGGCCAAGCCGCTGCGCAGCCGCGTGCGCAATGCCTTGGGGTTGCGGTTCGAGGGATCTTCCACCCAAGCGACGTCATGCGCGGTCAGCAGCGCGCGCAGTCGGCCCGGGTGGACGGCCAACAACGGGCGCAACAGGCGGATACCGGCGCTGATCCGTAAGGCTGACATGCCTGCCAGACCGTCATTGCGCGATCCGCGCAGCACCCGCATCGTCACCGTTTCGACCTGGTCGCCGGCATGATGCCCCAGCAACAAATGGCGCCAGCCGCGGGCCTGGCATACCGCCAGTAAGGCATCATAACGTGCCAGCCTGGCCCGTTCCGCCAAAGCCGATCCAGGCGGCAGATCCGTGAGGGTCAGGATTTCCGACGGAATGCCGAGCGGGCGCAAACGATCCGCGACCAGATGTGCCTCGGCCGTCGATTCCGGGCGCAGGCGATGGTCGACGATCAGCGCCGTCACGGATCCGCCCCGGCTTGCGGTCCAGTCTCGCGCAAGCAGGGCCAGTGCGCTGCTATCGGCCCCACCGGACAGGGCAACGGCTAAAGCGGGTCGCGGCTCGAACGGGCCCAGGCGGTCCATCGCCTCGCTGAAGGTCGCGATGAGCGCGCCAGGGGAGTTGAAGGTCGTGTGACGCGGGGGCAGGGCCTTAACGACAGGCTGCCTTCTGCTGCACCGCTGCGACGCCGGCCTTCAGATCCGGCCGGATCTGCGGAAAATCAGCCCGCAACCGCGACAATGTATCGCAAGCGGCCTTGTCTTCCTTGATGGCTGCCAGGGACGACGCCAAGCCGAGCAGCGCATCTTCCGCGTGCGAGCCTTTGCGCGACATGTTGTAGGTATCGTCGAAGGCAATAGCGGCTTGCGGGAACTGCTTTTGCCCTTCCAGAGCCTGTGCCAGCATCAGCTTTGCGTCATAGATCCGGGGTGAGGTCCGGTTCGCGAGCACTTCGCGGGCCGCCGCCTCGGCGCTGGCATAGTCACGACGCGCCAGAGCGTTCGTGCCGTCCAGCATCGCCACTTCCGGGGTGCGCGGTCCAGACCCGGGCGGGCGCGGCGGGACGGGCTGCATCCCCGGTGCCGCGGGCTGCGGTGCCATCAGATTAACCGGCGCGCCACCCCCCTGCACACCGCTATACGGCGCAGGTTGGCCACCGTAACCCGGTGGAGAGCCGTAGCCAGGGGGTGCACTGCCATAGGCGGACGAAGGCGATAATTGCCCCATGGGCATCGGAGCAGCCGGTTTAGCGGAGGCCGACATGCCCGCCGCACCCGTGCCCGAATCAATCTGGAATTTCAGGTCATCGATCTTCTTATTCAGGGCCGCGTTCTGCTGCTGCATCTGGTTCTGCGTTTCGTCGATCCGGCCGCGCAGCTGGCGCACCTGATCTTCAAGTGAGTCGACCCGCGATAGCAATTGGGTCAGCAGGTCGCTGGCGTTGCCGCTAAGCCTTGGCTGCGCCCCGTAGGATTGACCGCCATAGGCCTGACCGCCAGCACTGCGCTGGTCCTGCAACTGCTTCATTTCCTGCCGCAATTGATAAATCTGATTCTGCAGCGCGATGCCCTCTCGGCTGTCGATCTGGGTTTGCGCGTGAACGGCGGGGACCGCCGCGAGCAAAGCCGGAACGGCAAGCGAGGCCAGCAGAACGGATCTAAAAAGCAGCCGCATGCGGATTCCCCCTCAGGATTTCGCAGTCAGATTAGCGTAAAAGCACGCGTTTCGTCAGTCTATGGGTAGATGACGCGCGATATACGGTGGCAAATTGAAGGCACCTGTATGAATTTCTGGTGTCCAATACAGCGTCTTGCCCAAAATGCCCGCCGCTGCCGCTCGGCTGCGGATTGTCTCGATCGGTGTCGCGGTTAACGAGGCATCCTTCCCGGCCCAGCCGAGCGTCATGAAGCCGCCGACATAGGTTGGGACTGCGGCGACATAGGCGCTGACATGCGAGAAGAATTTGCGCCGGCGGACGCTGGTGTCATGCAGTTCATCGGCCTGCATGAACGGCACGCCGCACTGGTTAACGATCACGCCGCGAGCGGTAAGGATGCGGGCGCAGTTGCGATAGAAATCGTCGGTGAAAAGGACTTCACCAACACCGATCGGATCGGTGGAGTCGACGATGATGGCGTCGAACGTGTTGTCGGGCGCGTTCTTCACATAGTCGATCCCATCGCCGACGATGACCTGCGCGCGCGGATTGCTCCACGCATCGCCGGCGATATTCGGCAGGAATTCCTTCGCTAGGCGGATGACCTCGCCGTCGATCTCCACCATCACGGCCCGCGTGACGTTTGGGTGCAGCAACACGCGGCGCAGCACGCCGCCATCGCCCGCTCCGATGATCAGCACGTTTTTGGCGTCGCCATGTGCCAGTAACGGCACATGGGTCAACATTTCCTGATAGACGAACTCATCGCCTTCGGTGATCTGGATCACCCCGTCTAGCACCATCACACGCCCGTGCGTGTAGCTTTCGAAGATGGCGATATCCTGGAAGTCGCTTTTAACGCGGGCGAGTTCGCGTTTTACGGCAAACCGCTGGCCCCATTCGGGGTAGAGCGTTTCGTTGATCCAGCTGTCTGTCGGCATGACGTGGTCGTCCCATATGCAGACGGCCCGTACAATGCCGGGCCGTCGGTTTCAGGCTGCGTTGGCGATGATCAGATAATCAGGCCGCGCCGCTGCTCACCCAGATTGATGGATTGCGGTTTGAACGCTTCCTTCAGCGCGGGGATGCCATGATACGGGTTGCACGCGCCGCACATGAAAATGTCGAGTGCGGCGAAATCCCGCTCCGGCCACGTATGGATGGAGATGTGGCTTTCGGCCAGCACCAACACCCCAGAAACGCCACCGTTCGGGGAGAAATGGTGAAAATGCCCGTGCAGGATCGTTGCACCCGCGGCATCGGCTGCTGCGCGAAGCGCACGATCGACATGCTCGGGATCAGCGAGGTTGCTGGCTCCCCACAAATCGATCAGCAGGTGTGTTCCGGCGAACTTTACCCCGTCTTTTTCGACGAAGTAGTCCTTCTGCTCGGTGTCGACCCCGGTGGTCCGCTCAGCGTCGGACGAAATCTGGTTGCTGCTCGGAAGTTCCGAGACCATCCCCAGTGGGCTGAGTGCGTTCATCGCGTACCCTCCTACCAGTAGATAGCCTGTTGGACCGTACGCGCGAAGTCCGCCCGCCACGCTCCCCTGGGGCCAAGGCGGCGACTTATGATGGCGTCGTTAACCGAGCGCAAGCCTCTTTTTTGTCGTTGTTTGCGAATGACCTATGCGGCTCGCGCTGGGCTTCAAGGTCCGAATTTTGCCGATTCAGGCTTGCCGGTCGCCACGGCCGATGCAAGCCCGACTTCCTTGCCCGAGCGTCGCAGGTCCTCCGTGCCCCTGATCGGTGCCGCGGTCAGCAGACGGAATGCGTCTCCGTTTGGCCCTTGCGGCATCCGGTTTCCCCACGCTTCCCGCAGTCCGGTCAGACCAGCATCGTCACCGGCGCGCGCCGTCGCTGTTGCCAATCGTGTCAGAACATGGGAGGCCGCTTCGCCCACGGGACCCGAGGCCGGGATCGTGGTCGATGCCAGCGCGTCGCGCCAAGCGGCGGCGGCCGCGTCCCAATGTCCCGCTGACTCCTCAAGCGTCGCCCGCTTCCCTGCTGCCGCGGCGGTCGCAAGCTGTTTCAGCAATGCAATCGCGCGGTCACGCTGACCGGCGCTGACCATCGCCTCGGCGCGGGTCAAGATCCGCGCTTCCGCGAGGTCTTCCGGGGCAGCTTCGGTTTCGGTGTCTTCCAGTGTCGCGAGCGCTTCCATGCCCTGGCCTTCCAAGACTTGCAGCGCCGCCAGCGTCTCCCCGTAGCGCGCCTTTGCTACATCCGATGCGGAACCGGCGAGCAATTTCCGAAGGATCGGCATTGCCCGGGTGGGCAGATCGAGTGCGAGCAGCCGATCCAACAGAGCCTGTTGCACCTGAGGATCGTTTTCATATCGTGGCATAAGGTCGGCGTTCTCATCGATCATGGCGACGAAATCGAGCGGCGGAAGTTTAGACTTGCCGTCGTCGCGCAGCATCTCGCCGAACATTGTCTCAAGCCGTGTATCGATGGCACCGGCGCGCTCCGGAAAATCGTTTTTCGCCTCGCGCAGGGTCGTCAGGGCCGTACGCCATGCTCCGGTGTCAGCGCGCAGCGCGGCGACGCGTTCGCGCACCGCCAATTCCCGATCATCGCCGCGCCAGGATAGTAGGCGTTTTTCCAGCGCCTCCGCCGCTTCCGCCGTTTTGATCTGGCCGTTTTTCAAACGCAGTTCGATCGCATGCACCGCAGCGCGCGCGCTGTTCGACTGATCACGCCCGCGCGCCATGCGATCCAGGTCAGACAGCGCCCCATCCGTGTCGCCCTCGGCCTGCTTGCGCAGCGCTCGGGCGTAGGCCAGTCGCGTGTCGTTGGGTCGCGCATCCATCAGACGGCCTGCCGCCGCGGTCTCACCGCCCAAAAGCAAAGTTTCGGCAACCAGCGGCAGCAGGCGATCGGAGATCGGTTTGGGATACGATAGCGCCAGCGGGCCGGTGCTGGCCAGAATCGCGGCGGCGGCGGGGGATCCTTCATCGGCCATCGCTTGGCGGACGGCACGCCAAAAATCGATCTCATCGATCCCATTCAGTCGCGGATCAGCCAAGCTATCCGCGTCATCGGGCCGGTTTGCCAGGACGGCAGCGATGCCTTTCAAGGCGGCGGTGTCGGCTGATGCAGCCTCTTTCGGATCTTGTTCGATAAGAACGCGCAGCAGCCCATCGGCCTCCGCAGCGAAACCGAGGGACAGCAGATCGGCAGCGGCTTCACGCAGGCTGGGGCCGCGTGACAGCGGCGGCGTTGCGCCCGCCTTCGCGACCTGCTGCTGCAGGTGGTGGCGCAGCGTTTCGGTTCTCAGCTTCGGCAGATCGAGGCGGCGCGTCAGGGACGCGCCGGTGATCGCCGCCTGCAAAGCCGGCGTCAGCGGCGACAGCCCAAGCGGACCGGCGGTGGAGGTAAGGGAAAACCCCTTGGCGTTGCTGGAAACCTGCAGCGTGTCGGCCAGCGCCTCTACCACCACACCTTGCAGCGTCGGGCGCAGGATGAAGCCAGGTGCACGCCGCCGCGTCGCAATGCTCTGGCCTGGTCGACGCTGGGTGCCGACCAGTAACGTGCTTCCCGTATCGGGATCGGCCACACTGACCACCGCACCAGGTTGGTCAGCCGGCAGGTCCAGTCGGCCCTCGACCGTTATGGGGACGATCGTCTGCCGGTTGGGTGCCGTGGTCTTGACGAACAACCGCCAGCCCTGCGGCACAAGTGCCAGCGAGATAGCGCGATTTTCCGGCACTTTCATCTGGAACAACGTGCCGGCCGGCAGTGGGGTTGTACGAAGTTCGTTGAAGACCGGATCGTCTGCCAGCAGCATCAGCGACACCGCCTCCCGCCGGTCGAAGACGATGGAGACGCCATCGCTGGTTGCGAAGGCGGCGGCGCCGACCGACGCATCGAACGGCAGCAGGACTGCGCTGCCATCGGCGTCCGACGGTAGCCGCACACGGCGCGCAAAGGGGCCGCCCGTCGCAGCGGCGGCTGGCCGACCCGCCATCGCTTCCTCGTCTGCGCGCGGTTTCTCGCCAGCAGGCATTTTCTCCCCATCGGGCGGGGGGGGCAGGTCCGTCCGAGCGACCATCGTCGAACCGGGTGCGGGCGTCGCGCCGGCCATGGTGCTTGACGATGCCGTCGGGTTGGGTCGTCCCCAGCGTCCGCCCAATTCGGGAGATTTGGCGATAGCAGACGGCGTAAGAGCGGCTTCGGCGGGCTTCGGTGCCGTTTCGAGCACGCTTGCGGGCCGCCCCTGTGTTACGGCTCCGGCACTCGCCTGTGGCGCTGTCGTCGGCAGCTTTGCCGGTTCGGCGTTGCGCGCTTGTGTCGTCTCGGCTGTGGGCGGGTCGGTGATGGCCAAGGTGATATGGTCGCCACTGCGGGACGTATTCAGCGCGGCGTTATGCGCCAGGGTTAATTCCAGGATCGCGCTATTGGCGACCATGGCCGCAACATTGCGCGGCGGTGCTGGCAGCGGCGCAAATTTTGTCCCTATATCGAAGCGGAGTTGCACCCGATCGCCGTTACGATCCAGGCGATAGCGGACACTCGGATCGACCTGCAGGTCGATGCGACCGCCATTGGCCGCATCGCTGGCGTGCGCCACGATTGGCGCCGTTGGCTTCACAGGTTGCGCCGGTGAAGGCTCGTTGGCCGGCGTGCCCGCCGGTTCGGTGCGAGACGGTAGGTTTTCCGTGGCCGCCGAGCTGGTTGTTGGTGTTCGGGGCTGGGTGGATGGGGCTGGTTGTGTCGGCAGATCATTGGCAGCACGGGCCGGCGGCCCGGCCAGCGTCAGCGCGGCTAGAATCCAAGAAATCCGACCAAAATTAGGCGAGAAGGCCTGGATCATTCGAAACTGGCAAGCAACTTGTCGATGTCCGATTGGTCCATCGCCTGTGCTGGTAGTTGTGGGCCGTTCAGTAGCGCCGCCTCGGGTGTGGAACAGGTCTCTGCGTCCTGCGACACAGCTTTTTCCTGTTGGCCGAAGGTGCGGACGATCTGTGACGCTTTGTCCTCGATCGTCTTTAACGTCGTCACGACCTTGCTGATGCGCTGCCCGGTGATATCCTGAAAGCTGCATGATTCGTAAATTCGTGCGGTGGCTGCCAGCAGCTTCACGGCGATGTCGCCGCTAACGCTTGCCGCCACCTCATCCAGTAACTCGCAACTTTCCAGGATCGAATTCGTTGCTTGTGCGGTGTGATCCACGATCGCATCGAGTTCGTCTGTTGCGGACGGGATGTCGTGGTCTTTGATGTCGTTGACCCGTAGGGCCGCGATTTCGGCTTTCGCGATGGCGATGGTGTTGCTTAGTTCGCCGACTTCTTTGAGTAACGTCGCCTCTTTTGTCGATAGGTCATGCCCGATCGTCGTCAGCACAGCGGATACGATCTTTGCCACGATGTCGGGTTCGAGATATGGCTGCTCAGCGCGGATTGCCGCCAGCTTTTCGCGAAGTGCCTCAACGCCGGTTTCCCGCCCGTCGAGCGGCATGGTGCCGCAAAATTCGGCACTCAGCGCACGAGCGGCAAGACGTGGATCAGGCATGACCCAGTACTTTCTCGATCTTATCCCTCAGCGTTTCAGCGTTAAACGGTTTGACGATGTAGTTGGAAACGCCGGCAGCTTTGGCCGCAACGACATTCTCTGTTTTGCTTTCCGCCGTTACCATGATGAAAGGTGTCTGCCGCAGGCGATTGTCCGCGCGAACTTCTTGCAATAATTGTAGACCCGTCATAGGCGCCATGTTCCAGTCGCTGATAATCAGTCCGTATTGCCCGGTGCGTAGCTTCGTCAGCGCTTCGGTCCCGTCGGAGGCTTCGTCGATGTTGTTGAAGTCTATTTGCTTCAGAATGTTGCGGATAATACGCAACATTGTTTTGTAGTCGTCCACGATCAGGATATTCATGGACTTATCTATGGCCATTGGTGCCTGCTCCTTCGCCTCGGTCTGAAATTGCTTGTTCGTTTCGGTTCTAGCTACCGGCTAGCTTCGCATCCACATTGTCGCGCCCGGTGCGAAGTTGGGCTAAACCGGCCGTAACGTCGCGCGCCCGCTCTGGGTTCATGGCTGACAGTACGGCAGCCGCCTTGGCATCTTTCATGCGATCCATCACCTGCAGCACCACCGGAAGCGACAGGTCGTTCAGGATTCCTGCGGCGTCCCGTGGCTTCATGGCTTCATACAATTTTACCATGCTCTGCCACCCCGCCTCCGTCTTCTGCTTCTGCTCGGCGTCGAGTACTTCCAAACGACTTTGAAGTGACTTCAACTCCGTCACTCGCGCATCAAGCTTCTGTTCCGCTGCACTGACCACGGCTTCTCGCTCATTCAGCGCGTCAGAGCGGGCGTCGAGTTCCCGTCGGCGGTCACGCAGGTTCTGCAGCAGCGCCCGTTCGCTATCGGAGATTGCCGGCGGGTCCGGCGGAGATTTCGGGTCGACGGACGGGACTGGTTGCGCGGCCTGTGGCGCCGCCGGCGGCTTTGGGGGTGCGGCCGGTGCCTTCGGCGCTTCTTGGCCATGTTCTGTCGCGGCACGGGCCGGGGTCAACAGCGCCGGCGCTGCCGGTCCGCTTCCCAGCGCGCCATGCAGCAAAATCGCCGCTTTGGTGACGATGACCACAACGATCATCGCCATTGTCGTCGGTAGTAAGCGCGGTATGGGTAGTTCAGGCATTGGCGCGTCGCCGCAGCGTGGCAAGCAACTCCCGTTCGGCCGAACTGGTGTCGTCCATTCGTGCGGGCCGCGACGTTTCCCGCGGATAAACGGTAGCCGGGAAGTGGTGGTCCAGCCGCTCTGCCACGCGCTCACCCCGTTCGCTTAAGATGGAAAGCTCTTGCTTCAGCTCCGTGGCCGCGGCGATCTGGGTATCGATCCGCCGAGCAGTACCGTCTGCCATGATGCGGAGTTTCTGGATCCCCGCCTCGGCATGGCGTGTGCTGTCCTTGAAACTGGCTATCAGCGTTTCCAGGGCACCCCTGTCACGTTTAACGGCGGACAGCGCACGCTCCAGGCGCAGCGCTTGCAAAAACGTTGCCAGCAGAAGACCGGCGAGAACGAGTTCTAGAACAACATCCATAGGTCTGACCCTCGCAGATAATTGTTAACGAAACGTGAGTGTTAAAAGCCGGATTCCATCGTCGGCCGGCTCAGCAGATCACTCTCGATTCTGACTGCGACATTGTTATTCTTTTGCCCGACGCGTCCTTGGAAAAGCGTGACCTGGCCGCAGCGAACCGTGACCGGATCGCCGGTTTCGACCGTCAGCGGGATCTGATCGCCTGGCTTCAAGTCCATCACTTGCGACAGCCGCAGCGGAAACTCATCGAGAACGACGGACAGTTCCACGTCGGTATGCCAAAGCTCACCCAAAAGATGGCTTTCCCAAATCGTATCGCGGCCGAATTTCTCACCCATGAACTGCTGCAGTAACAATTCGCGAACGGGTTCCAGCGTGGCATAGGGTAGTAACAGTTCGATCCGCCCGCCGCGACCTTCGGTGTCGATGCGCAAACGTGTCAGGATCGCGGCGTTGGACAATCTGGTGATCGAGGCAAAGCGGGGGTTCGTTTCCAGACGTTCGTACTTGAACGTCACCGGGCAGATCGGGTCGAAACTCGCTGAAAGGTCCTTCAGGATGACATGGATGACCTTTTCCACCAGCATGCGTTCGATCGTTGTGTAAGGTCGCCCCTCGATCCGCATCACGGGCGCGCTTTTGCGGCCGCCCAACAAGACGTCGATCAGCGAGTAGATCATCGCGGAATCGATGACCATCAGGCCATAATTGTCCCACTCTTCGGCCTTGAACACGGCCATCATCGCCGGCAAAGGGATAGAGTTCAGGTAATCACCGAAACGCAGCGAGATGATGTTATCGATCCCCACTTCGACATTGTCCGAGGTCAGCTGTCTTAGGCTGGTGGACATGAAGCGGACCATGCGATCATACACGATCTCCAGCATCGGCAGGCGCTCATAAGACACCAAACCGCTGTTGATGATCTGCTCGATACCGGATTGTTCCGTCGGGGCGGGAGAGTCCGCCTCAAAGCCCAATAAGTTATCGATTTCCGCTTGGTTCAGCGTGCGCGAAGCGTCGAGTGTTTCGCCCTCGGTCCCGGCTTCCCACGCGGCCGCGAGGTCTTCTTCCGAAGAGGGTGATGATTCACTCATTGGACAAGCATCTGCGTGAACAGGATATCATTGATCTTAGCGGGCGCGACGGCGACGTTGGCGCGGGTCAGCAGTTCTTCCCGTAGCCGATAAATCCCGGCCGAACCACGCAACTCCTCGGGCCGCATTTCGCGCAGGTAGGTTTGAATGACATCCTGAACCCGCGGCATGGCGGCTTTCACCTTCTCGGCTTCTGATGTGCCGGCGACCTCAATGCGGACCGTGACCTTTACGTAGGCCGCGCGCTTTCCGGCACTGTTTAGATTGGCGACGAGCTCGGGCACATCGACGAAGGTTGGCGTTTCGGCCTTCGCCGCCTCTTCCGTCCTTTCCGCCTCGGCATCGTGGCCAAGCATGCGCGGGATGATGCCGGAGAACCAACCGCCAGCGCCAAGAAGAAGCAGAAGGACTGGAATCGCCAGCAGGATCAGCTTGCGCTTGCTCGATTTGGCCGGCGCTGCCTCGGCCGCTTCGGGTGCGCTATCCGCTTCGGGCGTGTCCGTCATACAAACACTGTGGCGATAATTTATTAATAAAAAGTTGATAAATGTGCAGCATGATTGCATGCATACTATTGCGGTAAAGAAAAATAATGATCGCCGTCTTGTTGCGGTTAAAAATACACCTTATATCGCCGTCCTATTTCATCCGCTCGGGATTTACGATGGATATTACGCAATCGCTCGTGACAGCGCGCCTAGTGGGCCAGCAGCGTGTCATGGAAGTTACCGCCAATAATATCGCCAATGCGAATACGCCGGGTTATCGGACGACGCGCGTGCAGTTCAGCGATTGGATCGATAGAGGCCTTGGCGTTTCAGCGCCACCCGGTGCCAAGACCACGATCTATCCGCAAGATCGGGCCACATGGCGTGAGCAGCAAGCGGGCACGATGACGCACACCGGCAATCCGTTCGACTTGGCCCTGAGCGGCGATGGTTATTTCACGGTCAGCACGCCGTCGGGGCCTCGGCTGACGCGCAATGGCCGGTTTGGTCTGTTGCCCGATGGTACCTTGGCCGATGCTGCGGGCAACGCAGTGCTCAGCACAAGTGGTCGGCCAATCCAGTTTTCGCCCAATGATACCCAAGTGCATGTCGCCGGCGATGGCACCCTCTCTACGGCCAGCGGGCAAGTCGGTCAGATCGGTGTGGTAACGCCGAACGATTTCAACAAACTGCAAGCCGAAGGCTCGGCGAATCTCCGCGCCGACGGCGGCACCACACCGGTGACCTCGCCGACGATCATTCAGGGGGCGATCGAGGATTCCAACGTCCAACCGGTGATGGAACTGACGCGGATGCTTGATAACGAGCGTCAGTACCAGATTTTGACTCAGGTTATCCAAGCCGAGGGCGACCGCCAGCAGAATGCCATCGAGAAGCTAACGGTACCGAATAATAGCTGACCGCGGCAGTAACCAAATAGAAAGGTCTTGGTGCTAACCGTGCCGCTGCGGTGAAAGTCTGGCCGCACGATCCGTTTTCAGTCCGTATTTCAGAAGGTCGTTTCTATGCGCTCTCTCGATATCGCCGGCACTGGCATGCAGGCGCAGCAGACGAATGTCGAGGTTATTTCCAACAATATGGCGAATATGACGACCACGGGCTTTAAGCGGCGTCGCGCCGAGTTCCAAGATTTGATTTACCAGAATTTGCGACGTGTCGGTTCGAATAGTTCCGACAGCGGCACCATTGTTCCGTCGGGGGCGCAGGTTGGCCTGGGTGTTCGTGCGGCGGCGATCTACCGCATCAACGAACAGGGCAATCTTCAGCAAACATCGAACACGCTTGATCTTGCGATCCAGGGCAACGGGTATTTCCAGGTCACTTTGCCGAACGGGGACACGGCGTATACCCGCGACGGTACTTTTGCTTTGGGCGCAGATGGCACGATCGTCACCGCGGATGGCTATACGGTGCAACCCGGTATCCAGGTGCCCTCGAACGCGACGGGGGTGACGATCAACACCTCCGGGCAGGTGCAGGTGACGGTGGCCAACCAGACGGCACCGCAGACCGTTGGCCAGATTCAGTTGGCGGTTTTCCCCAATGAAGCCGGCCTGGATGCGCAGGGCGGTAATCTTTTCATCCAGACGGCGGCATCCGGTGCGCCGGTGGCGGGTAATGCGGGCACCACGGGCTTCGGCACGGTGATGCAGGGTTTCATCGAAACATCCAACGTCAACGTCGTGACCGAGATTACCAACCTGATCACCGCCCAGCGCGCCTATGAAATGAACAGCAAGGTCATCACCGCCAGCGACGAAATGATGTCGACGCTGACCAACCTGCGGTGATCGTGATGAAGCGATTGGTTGTGGTCAGCGTGGCGCTGGCCTGCGGCTTGATGACCGTATTGGTCAGCGAGCCGGCCGCCGCCGCGTCCCTGCGCAGCATGACGACGCTGCACGGGCCGGTGGTCTTTCTGCGTGATCTCTTCGATGACGCAGGTCCCAACGCCGATCGTATGCTGGGCCCGGGCCCGGCACCAGGGGATCGCATTGTCGTGGAGGCGGCGCAACTGAATGCCATTGCCCGCAAGTTTGATGTACCGTGGCGATCAGTCTCCGGCGCCGATAGGGCGGTGCTGGAATGGCCGGGCAGGCCGCTACGGCTAGAGGAGGCGTCAGCAGCGGTGAAGGCCGCCGTCACGGGCGCTGGCGCGAGTGACGATACCGACATTGATATCCCCGGCTTCGCACCGCCGATGGTGCCTGTCGATGCCGATGTCTCGGTCGCCGTATCGCAACTGGACTACGACCCGAATTCGGGGCGTTTTACCGCCGCGCTGTCCATGACGGCCGAGACGATGAACGCCATGACAATGCGCATCAGTGGCCGGGTGGAGGCGGTTGCGGCAGCCGTTGTGCCGGTCACGCGCCTTGTGCCGGAAACCTTGCTGCGGGCTGAAGATGTCCGCGCGGTCCGCTTGCGCGCCTCGCGCGTGCCGGATCAACCGGTGGTCTCGCCGGACCAAGTCGCCGGCATGATGCTCCGCCGCCCGGTTGCCGCGGGGCAGCCGCTGCGGCTGACAGACCTGATGCGCCCGCCCTTGGTCCAGCGAGGGTCGATCGTGCAGGTCGAATTCCGTGACGGTGGCTTGGCGGTGACGGTCCAGGCCACCGCTCTGGACGATGGAGCGGACGGGGAGCGTATCCGCATCCAGAATGTCAATTCGCACGCCTTCGCCTACGCCGATGTCATCGGTCCCGGCCGCGTGCGCATCGTCACCGGCACCGCGACCCTCACCGCGCTGCCGGTTCGCCTCGAACGCAGGGCGCGGCTGCCGTGATCGCGCCTGCCGGCCTACTGGCACGCATCCTGGCCATGTCCGGTATTGTCATGGCGTTGTCCGGTTGCGGCATGCTCACCCGCTTGTCGGAGGTCGGGAAGGACCCCGCCATGACGCCGACCGAGGATCCGACGAAAGATCCGAGTTGGCGGCCTGTCACCATGCCAATGCCGGCGCGCGAGCCCCTGCCGAATGAGGCCAACGCTCTCTGGCGCAGCGGTTCGCGCGCTTTCTTCAAGGATCAGCGCGCATCTCAGGTTGGCGATATCGTCACCGTTCTGGTGAGTATGAACGATAACGCCAATCTCAAGAACGTCACGACCACAACCCGCACCAGTGGCGAGACGATGGGGGCGGCGCAGTTCTTCGGCTTGCAAACGCTGCTGCCCGCTTCGATCGCCGATCCGTCTAAAATGCTCAATGTCAACAGTGGCAACAACAATTCCGGTAGCGGCCAGATCCAACGGAATGAGGCGGTGACCCTGCGCTTGGCCGGTGTCGTGACGCAGGTGCTGCCCAACGGCAACTTGGCCGTCGCTGCCCGTCAGGAATTCATGGTGAACGGCGAATTGCGGGAGTTGCGCGTAACCGGTGTGATCCGGCCGCAGGACATCGCGTCCGATAACACGGTGCTGCACGACCGCATGGCCGAAGCGCGCATTGCCTATGGTGGGCGCGGCAATCTGACCGATCAGCAGAAGGCGCGCTGGGGCCAGCAAATGATGGATATCATGATGCCATTCTGATCAGGCAGCATCGGCGAGGACCAAGCGCCTGCGGACGGCCGATTTCAGCGGCATGGCAGCGTAGACGTCCTTCACCGCCTCGGTCAGCAGCACGCCGGCTAGGCCGGGGACCATCTTGCGTCCCGCCCGCTCGAACAACGGGGCACTGCGGAGCAATAGGCGCAGCTTCGCCGGCGGCAGCCACAGACAGGCTTCCCGCCGTTCGACACGAAACAGGCTATTGGTCAGTAGCCGGTTCATTTGGCCGGTCGAGTAAGGCAGGCCGTGCCCAAACGGCGTGTTGTCCCAATAGGCCCACATGCCGGCGCGATTGGGGGCGATGATCAGCAAGCGGCCGTCATCTTTCAGCACACGCCATGCCTCCCGCAGCAGACGGCGGGCGTTCTCCGCCACTTCCAGACCATGGACAAGAAGGATCCGGTCGAAGCTCATGTCGGCGAAGGGCAGGCTATCTTCCTCCGCCGCGCAGGACAGGTTGGGCGCGCCGGCGGGCCAGCGGACGGCCCCCAGATGTGCCGGCGTGACGGCAATGCAGCGCTGCGCCTGATCATGCCAGAGGCGCAGATACGGCATCGCATAGCCCAGCCCAAGGACCGATTCCCCCTTCGCGGCCGGCCATAGCGCGGCGATACGGTCCCGGACGATACGGGCCGTGACCGCGCCGCGGGCGGAGCGGTAAAATTCGGCGGCTAAATGTGCGTCGGCCGTCATGCAACCAGTCTATAACATGTCTGCCAGTTTCCCATCCAATGATGCAGTGCTAGGAACCGATCCATGACAGTTACCGCTTCCCCCATCCCCATCCTGCGCGACAATTACGCTTGGTTGCTGCGCGACAGCGGCACGGGCGCCACCGCCATCGTTGATCCAGCCGACGCAGAGCCGGTGATCGAGGCCCTGGAAAAGGCGGGCGGTCGCCTGGATCTGATCCTGCTGACCCATCACCATGCCGACCATACCGCCGGCGTTGATGCCGTGCGGGCGCGGTTCGGCTGCCGGGTTATCGGTGCCGCGGCCGATCGCCACCGGCTCCCGGCACTCGACGACGCGGTGCAGGAAGGGGATGAGGTGCGCCTTGGCAATGCCGTCGGCCGGGTGATCGACACCCCAGGCCACACAAGGGGGCAGATTAATTTCTTCTTCCCCGATGGTGCCGTTCTGCTGTCCGGCGATACGTTGTTCAGTCTCGGGTGCGGCCGGTTGATCGAAGGATCGGCGCAGGAAATGTTCGATAGCTTGGCAAAACTGGCGGCTCTGCCGGGGGAAACGCTGGTCTGTTGCGGGCATGAATATACCGAAAGCAACGCCCGCTTCGCCTTGGCCGTCGACCCCGACAATAAGGATCTTCATGCCTTCGTCGCCAAGGTCGAGCAATTACGCGCCGCCGGTCAGCCCAGCGTGCCGTCCGTCCTAGCGGAGGAGATGAAAGCCAATCCCTTCCTGCGCGCACCCGATGTCGCCAGTTTCGCGGCGGTACGGGCCAAAAAAGACAATTTCTGAAAGAAGGTAAAACGCCATGAAACTCTACTATTCTGCGACCAGCCCCTATGTGCGGAAAGTGATGGCCTGCGCGATCATCCGCGGCCTGGATGGGCGGATCGAAAAGCAGAACGCCAACCCGCATGAATCGCCGGCCGATCTGCTTGCGGACAACCCGCTGTCCAAGGTGCCTTGCATGGTGACCGATGACGGCGTGTCGCTGTTCGGCAGCCAGTTGATCTGTGAATATCTCGACAGCCTTGGTGATGCGGCGCCGCTGTTTCCGGCCTCGGGCGCGGCGCGCTGGCGGGCGCTGAAATTCCAGTCGCTGGGTGACGGGATCCTGGATGCGGCGGTGCCCTGCCGTGGTGAGCAGCAGAAACCCCAGGAAGCCGGCCGCGATGCGCAGATCGCCCGCTTCAAGGCGGCTATGAGCCGCACGGTGGATGTCTTGGAAAACGATCCGCCGCACAGCCACATCGATATCGGCTCGATCACCGTCGCCTGCGCGCTGGGCTATCTGGATTTCCGCTTCGCCGCCGATCCGTGGCGTCCGGCCCATCCCAAACTGGCGGCTTGGTATGCGGCGTTCCAGGCGAACAAGGGGATCGCCGAAACCGCGCCGCCGCAATAAGGCTACGGTACCTGGCAGGCTTGGGGCCACTCAGCGGCAGACTGAGCGGCGCCGGCTCGGCCCCGTTTCAACGGCACGCGCCGGATCAGCCGGTCCGTTGGGGTGCTCGCCGCTCTGGCCGGCGTGGCTTTGCCGATGGGTGGTTGCGATAAATGGAACAAACCCCGTGCTGCCCCATCATCCGGCACGGGGGATGGTTCCCGATTTGGCCTTATTGGCCGGCGCCCAGTGTCTTCACGGGCTGCGTTAGCGAAGGGTTTCTCAGCCGGGCTTCCGACTGGCCCCCCCCCATTGGGCCCCCCCATTGGCCTCCCTAATTGGCCCCCCATTGGCCTCCCGACCGGGTCTCCGTCCGATCCCGTCCTAACCGTCATCAAAATCCGGCTCTACAACCCAGCGCTCAGGCTCTGCGCTCGGCTGACCCACAACGCCAGATCCAAAAACCGGCTGGCATCGCCCAGCGCCACGCGCAGGGCCCGCACATCGGCCCGCGCGAGGTCATGGCTTGTCCGGATGCCGATCTGGCTCAAGCGAAGCGTCATGCCGAGCCCGATCCCGATAGCTGCGAGCGGTGGGCTTTCAGCAGTTGTCTGCCCCAGAGGCGGCAGCGGCGCACCAGCTATCAGCCCGCTCATGCCCGCGTCGCCATAGCCGGCGTTACCATAGCCCGCGTCGCCATAGCCGGCGTCGCCATAACCAGCGTCATTATTGCCGGACCACGCCGTGGCATCGGGACCGGCGGTCTCCTCACCCTGCGCCGAACGGGCGGCGCGCCAGGTTGCCATCAGCACATTATCAAGCGCGGTGTCGTCTTGCGGAGGGACCGAGGCGCTCATGGCAAAATCTCCATCCTCCATCTTACGCGAAACCCTCACTGGCCGCCATGCCGGCGGTGCCATCCGAGGCTATGGCCAGCGCCGTCGCGGCCGACCGCAAGCGTCGCGCGGCGGTTTCCACGCTGGTCAGCAGGCTTGGGGCGCGGTCGGCCAAGACAGATGCAATCCCTGGCGCCCGTCCGGCCATGACCGCTTCCGCCAGAGCCTCTGCCTGCCATAGTAGCCGTTCCGCTTCCGTGCCGACGCTGTTCAGATGCGTCAGCGCCGCATCCAAAGAGCCGTCGCCTGTCATCTGCTCTGCTCGCGCAGCCTGCAATTCGGTAACGGCCGACTGCACCCGGTCCATGGATGCCATCAGGGTCGCGCGGGCGCCTTCATGCTCGCCTAATGCCGTCTCGACACGCCTGACAGCTTCGCCCAGGTCACCCGAGAGTGTCGCCAGCGCGGCAACGGCGGCGTCTGGCACGGGTTCGATCATCGGCCGTGATAGCAGCGCCTCCAACCGTTCCGCCGCGGCGGGGAAGGCGTTGGGCAGCACGATCGTGGCCGGAAGGCGTTCGGCGAGACCTTCTAGCCGCACTGCCACCGCATCGAGCCGTGGTGCCGCCACCGCCAAGCGTTCGGCCGCGTTGGGCAGGGCGGCGGGCACCGCCTCGCTCAGGCAAACCGCCAAGTCAACGGGCAGACGGGTGGCGATGGCGTCAAGCCGTGCTGCCACGTCCGGCAAGCTTGCCGGGATCGCGTCGCGCAGCGTGGCCGTCAGATCACCCGGTAATTGCGCCGCCACGGTTTCCAACCGCTGACCGATCTGGTCGAGATGCGTCAGCTTCGGCGTTAACGCATCCAACTGTTCTCCGAATTGGGCTCCGAATTGGGTCTCCAGCCGGTTCGCTGCCTCCCCGATACCATGCGCGATCGCCGGCAGCGTCTCCAACGCGGTCTGATGGCGGGCCGCGGTCTGTGAGAGGTCGGCGATGGCGCTTTCGCCCACAGTCGCAACCCGGCGAGCGGCGATGTCGAGCGCCTCTACACCCTCGGCCAGGTTGGCGGCCAGGTTGGTTGCCAGGTTGGCGGCGACCGCATCCAGGGTCATGCCGACCTGGGTCAGGTTTGCGAGGGCTTGGCTGGCCTCATCGTTTTGCGCCGCGACCGCGGACAGGCGCTCGATCGTGCCATGGACATCCTGTAGCATGGACAGCAGCGTCTGCCGGTCTGTTTCGGTCACGTGTTGTCCGCTGGCGCGCAAAATCTCGGCTTCCTGGACGATCGAGCGGACGGCTGCGTCCAGGGCCATGCGGCCATCGTCCAGACCCGCGGCGACGTCCTGGATGCTGCGTGCGGCGGCGGCGATGACGGCGTCAGCGGTGGCCGGGATGGTCTGGGTAACCTCGGCAATCCGGCTTACCAGGGCTTCGGCGGCAGACGGAAAGAAGTTCGTTGCCTCATGGGCGCTGGCTGTCAGGGCGTCGGCCGCGGCTGGTATTGTGGCGACGGCGTCGGCGATGCGGGCCGTCATGGCATCGCTCGCCTGCGGGATGGCCTGTGCTGCTTCGGTAAGGCGGCTCACCATCGCGTCTGTCGCGATTGGCAGACACTGGGCTGCCTCGGCGATGCGTGCGGACAGCGTTGCGGCGGCTTCATTCACCACCGCCGGCACGCGCGCCAGCGTATAATCGACATCCCGCGCCAGGGCACCGCTTGCCTCCGCAACCACTTCGGGCAAGCGCGCCAGGACGGCGTCGGTGCGTGTGGCAAGCAGATCGGTCGCTGCGGCCATGACTTCCGGTACCCGCGCCAACGCCTCGTCGGCGCGGGCGGTCAGGGTCTCGGTCGCAGCCGTAACAAGGACGGGAACCCGCGCCAGGGCCGCTTCGGTCCGAGCAGCGAGGGCGTCGGCGGCAGTGGCCATGGCGGTCGGGACACGGACCAGCGCCTCATCGGTGCGTTGGGTCAGCGTATCGGCGGCGGCGATCATTGCAGCGGGGATGCGCACCAACGCCTCATCGGTGCGCGCCGTCAATGCATCGGCTGCTGCGGCGACGACTTGCGGCAGGCGCGCCAGGGCTTGATCGGTGCGCGTTGTCAGGGCGTCGGTGGCATCCTGCATCATGCGCACGCTGGCTTGGGTGTTGGCGGTGAAGGGCTCCAGCGCGGCGGCGACGCGGCCGATAAACGCGTTATCGTCCGCGCTTTGTGCCTCGCGCTCAGCCAGAGCCTCCTGCGTGCGGGCGGCGAGGGTTTCGCTGGCCGCCGATAGGCTTCGAGCGGCTGCGACACAGGTCTCCGCCGCGCGTTCGCCGGCTTTGTCCAAGGTATTGCCACGTTCTGCCAACCGTAGTTCGGCCTCGGTCAACGCGTTGAGCGCTGTGTCCAGGTGCGGGACAAGCCGCGCGGTCAGGTCATTCGTGATGCCGTCGGCGATGGCGGGGGTGATGCGCATCGCATCGGTCAGCGTGGTGATGGCGGTGTCGATTTGGTCTGTAACCGTGCCGTTGACGGCTGTGGCGACCTGGCCGGCGATATCGGCCTGCATCTGCACAGCAAGGGCTTCGGTCGCAGCGGGTAGGGGCGCCAACGCGTCGCGGATATGCGTCACCATTTCCCAGGCCGCACCGCGGATTGCGTCCAGTGTGGCATCGGTGGCACCGGCTGAATCACGGCTGGCGCGGGTCAAGGCGGCGGTGCCGTCATTCAGCACATCAGCCGCCTCTCGCAGGCGGGTGGTCAGGTCGGATAGACGATGACGATCCTCCTCGGCAGCATCCACTTTGGCGATCACCGTGGCGATCGCACCGGCGATGCGGTCGGCCGCGCCATCGATCGCTTGCCGGCGGCTATCGATCGCGGCACCCGCCGCGACCATGCGGCTGGCCGCCTGTTCAGCGTTCTCCCCGGCGGCCATCAGCGCGGCGCGATCGGCCCGCATGGTCAGCGTGGCCTCCGCCATGCACCCTTTCATCTCCCCAGCCGCAGCAGTGACGGCGGCGACGGCGCTCGGCAACCCGGCCAGCGCGGTGTCCACATTGGTGATCGTGTCGCTCGCGCGTGCCACCACGGTGGCGCCGGCGGTGGCGATTTCCCGCCCGGCGAGGTCCAATGCCACGGCATCGCGCCGCAAGGCTTGCGAGATCTCGTTCAGCGAGGCGATTTTGCGATTTGCCTCATCAACCACGCCGCGGAAGGATTCCATCGCAGTTGTCACCGTGGCGTTCAGGCGGCTGGCGGCGATGTCGAAGCTGGGATCGGGGAAATTGGCCAGACGATCGCGCACCATATCGGCCAGGGCGGGCAGCGCCGCTTCGATGCGCTGCATAAGGCTGTCGCCGTCCATCGGTGCGACGCCGGCGGTTTGCACCTTTGCATCCCATTGCTGGGTGGAGGCTTCCTCGAACCGCGCAAGCCCGTCGGCAAGGCGTGTCTGAGCATCAATCGCCGCGTCGGCGACACGGGCGGCACGAGCGCTGGCTTCGGCGGCATCGCGGGTGGCGGTCTCACAGCCGCGTTGCAGCAGAGCGATTTGCTCGCGCTGGCCGGCCAGGGTGGTGTCTAATTGCCGGATCAGGCTTTCAACGCGCAGGTCGGCCATTCCGCTAGAGACGGCAACACGCCTTTTGCTGCTGAACAAGCCGGCGGCGCTGACCAGCATGGCGACGAGCGATAGCGCACCGGCAATGAAGGGCAGCAGCCAGTCTGTTTCGGCGGATGGTTGCCAGTTGCGCATCAACGGCGAACCGATCGCAAAACTGGTGATGGCCGATGCCGCGGCAACGATCAGACAGACCAGGGCGATGCGGCGGCCGGGACGTGCGGCGGGTATCGGGTTCAAGTCCAGGGTAAGGGACATTGGTTCTGCTATCCTGATCAGGAGATCTGGCCACAAGGGCCGTTATCGAGAGACGCGCCAGCGGCCAGGACCGGTGGCCAGAAGCTTGTCGCGGCATTGCCTGGCCAATGCCGATGAACCGGCGGATCAGGCACCACCAAGCGGCGGCCAGCGCGTTTGAGCGTCGCCGCGAGCGATGCCGGCGAGCCGTCGAGCGGCAGCAAGGGGCGCAATATGCGATAGGCGTCGGTCAAACCGCCGATGCCCGCCATCGCGCCCGATAGAACCTGGGCGGCACAAGCCGGCTGCAGGCTGCCGGCCAAGCTACGCCAGCGACGCTGGATCAGCGTCCGATCGGCGGTGTCGTCCAAGTCCAGCGTACGCCATGCGTCGGCGACGTCCCTTGGCTCGACGACCGCGATCCGCACGGCGGCGAACGCGAGCGGCGGCATGGGGCCGTCGATGTCGAAGGTACTGTCGTGCAATCCGTGCAGCGCGGCTTCGATCTGATCCACCGCGCCGGTCGGGGCGAGGGCGGTGATCCGCGACGTGGCGGCATTGTGCGGGGCTTCGCCGGCGATAACGGCAAGAACCGCCGGCGATAGCGCGCGCAGCGCGGCGGTTTCCTGGCGCGCTCGTTCATTATCCAGGCCGGCTGCAAACCCAGTGCCGGTGGACGGTCGCAGGGTGATGTCCCACTGCCGGTAGGTGCCGTGTGTCCACAGCGCGGCGTCCAGCGCGTTCCAGGCCGGCGCCAGTATCTCGGGCACCGCCTCCGCCGGCACCACGGCGGCGGAGGGCTCTTGTGGTAGGAACGGCCCGGTGGAGCAGGCTGTGGCGAGGCGGTTGAGAATGCCGATGCGATGCTGCGGTCCGTCATCCGTTTCGGCTTGCAGCAGGGCCGCGAGATGGGTGCCATGCCACGCCATCACGGCTGGTCCGGATTCTGCATTCAACAGGGCCAGCAGACCATCCAAATCATCGAGCGGGGCATAACCGAGAATGCGCTCCATGCTCATGGCCGAAGCTTTTCGCTGCGGGATGAGACAAGATTTTCGATCTTTTGCCGATATGATCCTCTGGGGGTCATGCACGCCATCCTGTCGTTGCAGAACGGACGGCTATCAGGGTGTTCTTAACGAACGGTTAATAACATGACCGCCGACTATGCGGGCGTATGCGCATGGTTGGCGCGTGTAGGCCGGTCCGGGCTGTTCACCGGCGTGGCGAATTGCCGCTATAAGCCGGCAAGACACCAGGAGACGGACGATGCAGGCAGGTTATTACGACAGCAAAGGATCGGCGCGTGACGTATTGCGCGTCGGTGAAGTGCCCGACCCGGTGCCGGGTGCGGGCGAGGTCAGGGTACGTATCAGCGTGTCCGGCGTGAACCCATCGGATACCAAGCAGCGCCAGGGCTGGGGGGCGTATAATACGATGCCCTGGCCGCGGATTATTCCGCACAATGACGGTGCTGGCACGATCGAGGCGGTAGGCCCGGGCGTCGATCCAGCACGGATCGGCCAGCGCGTTTGGGTCTACGAGGCGCAGCGTGACGGGCGCGCGTTCGGAACCTGCGCGACGTTTGTGGTGATACCGGCGGATCATGCCGTTGCCCTGCCGGCGGGGATCGACGACGAAACAGCCGCGGCGCTGGGCGTGCCTGCGATGACGGCACATCGTTGCCTGTTTCAGGATGGACCGGTGACCGGCAAGACTATTCTGGTCGCCGGCGGCGCCGGATCCGTTGGCCAATGCGCGGTGCAACTGGCGAAATGGGGCGGCGCGGCGCGGATCATCGCCACTGCCGGATCGGATGCACAGGCGGCAGTGGCACGTGCCTCGGGCGCGGATGTCGTGCTGAATTACAAGGATGCCGATCTGTTAGCGAAGCTGCGCGATGCCGCCGGCGGAGAGCGCGCGATCGACCGCGTGATCGAGGTGGCGTTCGCGCAGAATATTGCGTTGGATGCTGCGGTGTTGCGCCCGGGCGGGGCGGTAGCCAGCTATTTCAACAGCGCTGATGGATCCCCGGATGCGGTCGTGCCGTATCAGATGTTATCGTCAAACTGCATCAGCGTGCATTTCGTATTGGTCTATACGATGGGTCCGGCGGCGCATGATCAGGCCGCGCGGGATACCAATGCAGCCTTGGTGTCAGGCCATCTTCGCCCACGGATCGCCGGCCGATTCCCGTTGGCCGACCTCGCCGCCGCGCATGAGGCGGTGGGCCTGGGCGGTGCAGGCGGGAAGGTGCTGGTGTCTATCCCCTAGCACCGGCTGACCTCTGCCAGCAAAGCCCCGGCGCCCTCCGGGCCGCGGAGGGCGGCCCGCTTCGTGATGCGGCTGTGTTGCTGTTCAGAGCGGCTGTCCGGAGAGGCTGGCCGGGGAGCCTAGCCGGGGGGCGGTCCGGAGGAGCGCGCCCAGTCGGCGGCGTCGTTTTGCGGGCTGGTCTTGACGAGCGCTAACTGCGCCGCGATGGCGCAGCAACGAATTTTCTGGTGCGCTGGACGCGCGATGGTGCAGAGTGTGGGATCCTTATAACGAACTGAATATACAATGGTATTGAGGATGTGCCCCCCGTATCGGCGTCGGTTTTTCGATCTCATTTCAAAATGTCTAAACGTCCAATGGCCCAGATTTTCTCGGCCCAGATTTTCTTGGCTCGGCTTTCGCCGGCATAGCGTTCATCGGCCAAGCCCTTTGCCGCTGCTGATCCTGCTTGGGATTGCCTCAATCCCGGGTGCCGCCCTGGCACAGCTGCGCGTTGCCGCCGCACAGACGATGGAACCGGTGATCGAGGCAGTGCGGCCGCTGTTTCTGGCCGAAACCGGCAATACCCTGGACGTTACCTACGGTGCCACGCCAGTCCTGCGCGGTCTGCTGAATGACGGCCAACCGTTCGATGTCGCCTTTCTGACGCGCGATGCGCTGGATTGGCTGGCCGCGCGCGGGCGCATCGACCCATCGACGCGCATCAATCTGGTGCGCTCCGGCCTGGGGGTGGCGGTGTCCGATACGGCACCGTTGCCCAACGTATTCACCACCGCATCGTTTCGCCAAGCGCTGCTGGACACGCCGTCGATCATGCGATCGGCCGACGGCACCAGCGGCGTGTACTTTGCCGCGCTGATCGAGACATTGGGCATCGCCGACAGGATCAATGCCAAGACGCGGATCCGCCGAGGAGGCCGAGCGGCGGATGGCGTAGCGGTGGGGGAGGTGGCGATGGCGGTGCAGCAGATTAGTGAGATCCTGCGTGTGCCTGGGGTGCGCCTCGCTGGGCCGTTTCCGCCTGGTTTGCAGCTTTACACGATCTTTGGCGCCGCCATCGGCGCGCAGGCCGCCGATCCGCGCGCCGCAGCCGCCCTGATCGCCCGCATGGCCGCGCCGTCCGCCGACTTCGTCTACCAGTTCAGCGGGTTGGAGCCGATGCGTCTGATCACACGATAGGCACGAGGATTCTGTCTCCTTACCCATGGCGACGCCGGCAATCGCCGTTGCACCGCCGCAGGCAGATCGACAGGACCGTTGCCGTGCGGCTGCTAAGCTGTGCTGTTGCGGCGGATGGTGCCAACGGCGATGCCACCAAGGATCAGCATGGTCGATAGGATCAGCGGCCAATCGATCACCTCGCCCAGCATCAGCGTGGAACTGATGATCCCCACGACCGGCGTTGCGAGGATACATAACGAGGTCGTGGTGGCGGGCAGCCGCCGGTTGACCTCATGCATCGCCCAAAAAGCCAAGGTGGAGGCAACCAAGCCGCCATAGACGAACTCGGCGATCAGGGCGGGGTTCAAGACGATATGCGGCCGCCCCTCGACCACGATCGCCAGCAGCACCAGCACGACATTTGCCAGCATCATTTGCCAAAACAGCAATTGGAACGGCGAAGACACCCAGCGATGGGCGCGGACATACAGAATACTGATCGACCAACAAAAGGCCGAGAGCAGGATCAGCCCGTTGCCGATCAGGGCATTACGGTTGCCCCAATCGAAGTTCAGCGGGTTGAACAAAAGCAGCAACCCGACCATGCCGATGGCCAAGCCAAGCAATCGAAGCGGCGGCATTGTCTCGCGCAGAAACAACCAGGCCCCGGGGGCGACCCACAGCGGTGTGGTGTAGCCAAGGACGATGGAGCGGCCGGCCGGCACGTATTTCAGCCCGAAGGAGATCAGGACGCCAAAGGCAACCGAGTGCAGCAGCCCGCTGACGAGAACGACAGGCAGATCGCCCCGCTTGGGCCAGGTGAATTGGCGGCTCAGCAGCAGCAGTATCAGCAGGCCGATACTGCCGATCACGGATCGGACGACCGTGCCCCAGATGGGTGCCACTTGCAGCACGATCAATTTGATTACGACCCAGGCGCAGCCCCAGCCCAGCACCACGACGGCCAGGAGGAAAAACGCCAGTCGGCGTTCGGACATGGTCCGGAGCATGATGGTGACAGATCCCCTTGCTGCGCGAAGCCGAGGTTCGCGGCGTGGCAGCGATTAACCACGTTCTTTTTCCGGCAGATCATATCGGGGGTCGGTCTGGATGGATAGCCGAGCGGCGGATGGCTGGCGGGCGAGCCGGTTGCCCGCCGCCAGGGTCCTATAACCGGGAGCGGAGTTTCGGGTCCAAGGTATCGCGCAATCCGTCACCGAAGAGATTTACCCCCAAAACGGTGATGGACAAGAAAATCGCCGGAAAAAACACAATATACGGCTTCACCTGCCAAAGCGCTCGGCCTTCCGCCATGATATTGCCCCAGCTTGGGATGGTCGGCGGCGTGCCGGCGCCGATGAAGGACAAGGTCGCCTCGGTAATCATGGCCGAGGCGCAGATGAAGGTTGCCTGCACGATCACCGGTGCGAGCATGTTGGGAATGATGTGGTGATAAAGGACGGCGACGTCTTTTCTGCCCGAGGCGACCGCCGCTTCCACGAAGGGAAGTTCACGGATGGTGATAACGCAACTGCGGGTCAAGCGCGCCACCCGCGGAAATTCGGAAATGGTTATGGCAACGATCACATTTTCGATGGAGGCTTTTGTCAGCGCCATCAGGGCCACGGCCAGTAGAATGGGCGGAATGGACATCAAACCGTCCAAGAAGCGCATCATCACCGCGTCCACCCGGCGGTAGAAACCGGCCATCAGGCCCAGGAAGCCACCAATGATCGCCGAGGCGCACGCCACAACGAAACCAACGATCAAGGATACGCGCGACCCGAATATAACGCGGGAGTAGACGTCCCGGCCCAGCATGTCGGTGCCGAACCAATTGATGCTTGACGGTGGGCGCGTGCGTTTGGCTGGCGCAAGCAGCGTGGGATCGACGGTGCCCAGTAACGGGGCGAAAATGGCCAACAGCACCAAGGCCAGCACGATAGCGGCGCCGATCAGAAATGCCATCCGCATCTTAGATTTTCTCAACGTCGGACCTTTCTTGCAGAACGATCAATGGCCATTTTGCCAGATCCTTATGATGCCAGTGCCTTATGATGCTGTGTATGATGAGTGAGGCATCAGAGCTTTACGCGCGGGTCGAAGAAAACATACGCCAGATCGATCAACAGATTGACGAAAACATACATGAAGCTGAACAGCAGCACGACCCCCTGAATAACCGGATAATCGCGTCGCAGAATGGCATCGACGGTCAACCGGCCAAGGCCTGGGATGGCAAAAACACTCTCTGTTACCACTGCGCCGCCGATCAACGTGGCAAAGCCGATGCCGATGATGGTTGCGATCGGGATAGCGGAATTTTTCAGGCTGTGAATAAACAGCAGTCGCAACTGGTTCACACCCTTGGAGTTCGCGGTGCGGATATAATCCTGTGAGAGAACCTCGATCATGGTGGCGCGGGTGATACGCGCGATCAGGGCGGAGTAGACAAGGCTTAGGGCCGTCGCGGGTAGAACCAAGGTGCGCAGGAAGGGCAAAAATCCCTGCGAGATCGGGGTAAATCCCTGCACCGGCAGCAGGTTCATCTGCAACGCGAAGACATACGCCAGTATATACCCTAAGATGAAGACAGGGGTTGAAAACCCGACAACAGCGATGGCCATCGTAGCAACATCGATCCAGGTGTTTTTATACCAGGCGGCAATCACACCCATGGGGATGGCGAATAGAACCGACAGCGCGAGGGTAAAAATCATCAAGGAAATCGTCGGTTCCAGACGTTGCTGTATCATCGCGGTCACTGGCAGGTTCGTGAAGATCGAATGTCCCAATTCGCCTTGCGCGGCGTTCTGCAGCCATTCCAGGTACCGAACCAGGAAAGGTCTGTCCAACCCCAAGGACGCCCTGATTCGTGCGATATCTTCGATCGACGCCTGGTCACCGGCGATGATCGATGCAGGATCGCCGGGTGCTATATACAATAGCGAGAATATCACAAACGATACTATAATACAGACAGGAATTGCAGCTGCAAGTCGCTGCAATAAAAAACGGATCATGTATCACCTCTAGGCTTAAGGTTAGAATAATTATCAAGCTTTATGATTGTCAACCTAGCGCTGACGTGTATCGCGACCCGGGTGATAGATGTGCTGCGATGCCGGGAATTCGTTCTTAGTAATATGATTATGCTCGTATTTCAGTGCGCAACCCAGCCATCGGCAGCACTGCTGCGGCGGGTGCCGGGCGCCTCTTTTTTTGCCGCGGCGTTGCTGACGCACCGGGGTGTTTCGGCCGGAATGCCGTGTGCTGGCGGGGAGGGAGCGTGTTGTTCATAGAAAATAATGCCTTCTCTACTTGAATTCTTCTTTGTTGATTTACTCGGAGGGCAAGCCGAGCGGCGAGGGCAACTTGGGGCAGTGGCGTAGGCCGCGGCCGGCGCGGCAGCACCGCGCCAACGCGATGCCTGCCGCGTGGGCTAGCATATGCGTCATGCCGGATCGGCGTACCTGATTTTCCGGCTTGCGGACTAGACTCGATGCGACAACCACAAGGTCGCCCGGAGTCATGTTTACCAACACGGCAGCTACACAACGCGCTATGTTTGTGTTCGTCTGCTTCGTCTGGGGCACGACATGGCTGGCGATGAAGATTGGCATCGCCACGGTCTCTCCGGGTATTTTTGCCGGTCTGCGTTGGACATTGGCGGGCGTCGTGCTGCTGGCGGTGCGCCGGTTCCAAGGGGTGCGGGTCTTGCCGCCGCCGCGGCTATGGCTGCGGGTGACAGCAGCCTCTGTTCTGCTGGTTACGCTGAACCAGGTGATCCAACTCTATGGGCTTAAACTGGACACCTCCAAAAACCTCTTGATCGACGCCTGATCGTTTGATTCGATATGCTTTCCAAAGGGAGGCGTGTTGATGGTCGGTCAGCTTGGCTTTTTTGACGTCGATAGCCGCTTGCGT
>Ga0164297_10000955_pt1 | contig 32881 bp, 25 predicted proteins | sample GEODES058metaG_FD_113539 | JGI IMG/M metagenome (GOLD analysis project Ga0164297, IMG submission 113539) | Dystrophic lake water microbial communities from Trout Bog Lake, Wisconsin, USA - GEODES058 metaG | ecosystem: Environmental > Aquatic > Freshwater > Lake | place: USA: Trout Bog Lake... | reverse complement strand
TGAAAGTTACTGGCTGGGTAAGCTGCAGGCAAGTCCCATTTGGTTTGCGAAAAGCCCAACGCGCTGAACATCAAGGCTGAGCATACTGTAATAGAGCGAGAAAAAGACAACATGAGCACTCCTCAAAGCATTCGGTGACTAGCGATTCAATGGATGAAAAAACGGCACTTGAATGGACCGCTTTTGATACATCATAAGCTAAGATTTGGACATTGCCTCTGTGTTGAGTAATATTTTTAAATAGTTTGGTTTTCACTTTTTTGTAATTTTTACCATGACCACATCATCTCCTTTATCCAAGCTTCAAAAATGGCAATTTTGGGTCGATCGTGGTGGAACCTTCACCGATATTATTGGTAAGTCTCCTGAGGGTGAACTGAAGACAAAAAAGCTCCTGTCTGTTAATCCCGATCACTATCAAGATGCCACCCTTGAGGGGATTCGTCAAATTCTTGGTCTTGATGCCCACGCCTTGATCCCCAAAGAGTTGGTTCACTGTGTCAAGATGGGGACCACTGTCGCGACCAATGCTTTGCTCGAGCGAAAAGGCGAGCGTACGGCCTTGGTGACAACCCTTGGGTTTAAAGATGCTTTGAAAATTGCGTATCAAAACAGGCCTAAAATTTTTGAACGTCACATTCGCTTACCCGAATTGTTGTACTCCCAAGTTGTTGAAGCCCATGAGCGAATGAGCGCTGAGGGTGAAGTGATCTTGGGGCTAGATGAGACAAAACTTATTGCTTCGCTGCAAGACCTTCGCCGTGAAGGGTTTAAGAGTGTGGCCATCGTTTTCATGCACGCCTACGCATATCCTGCTCATGAAAAAAGGGCGGGAGAACTTGCCCGTGATTTAGGCTTTGTACAGGTCAGCTTGAGCCACCAAGTTGCACCTTTGATCAAACTGGTCAGTCGTGGCGACACTACAGTGGTGGACGCATATTTGACCCCCATTTTAAAAAGTTATATAGACCAATTGAGAGGTCAAATGCCAGGGGTCGAACTTTTTTTCATGCAGTCCTCAGGTGGGCTGGCCAACGATTTGTCATTTCAAGGCAAAGACGCAATTTTGAGTGGGCCTGCTGGTGGCATTGTTGGAATGTCACGAACTGCACAAATGGCGGGGCAAGAGTGGGTGATTGGTTTTGATATGGGGGGCACATCCACCGATGTGAGTCATTTCGCAGGAGAGTTTGAGCGAGACTTTGAAACTCAAGTGGCGGGAGTCCGTGTTAGAGCGCCCATGATGAGTATTCACACCGTTGCGTCTGGGGGGGGGTCTATCTTGGCCTATGATGGTGCGAGATTCAGGGTGGGACCCCACAGCGCAGGTGCTCATCCGGGGCCCGTCTCCTATGGCCGGGGTGGGCCTTTGGCATTGACCGATGCCAATGTGATGCTTGGAAAAATTCAACGCGACTATTTCCCCAAGGTCTTTGGCAGCAGTGGCCAAGAGTCATTGGATGTTGATGCTGTCAAAGCAGCTTTTCAAGCTGTGGCCCAAAAGTGTGGGCTCTCTCCAGAGCACACGGCTCAAGCGTTCGTGTCGATAGCCGTTGAGCAAATGGCCAATGCGATTAAAAAAATCTCTGTTGCCAAAGGCTATGACGTCACTCGCTACACCTTGCAGTGTTTTGGTGGAGCGGGGGCGCAACATGCCTGTTTGGTGGCCAATGCTTTGGGTATGAAGCGCGTGATGATCCACCCCATGGCCAGTTTGATGAGTGCTTATGGAATGGGTTTGGCGGATCAAACTTTACTCAAAGAAAAAACTTTGGAGTTGCCTCTCAATGCTTCAACGGTTGCCATTGCTAATGCAATGGCCAAAGAATTGGAACTTCAAGTTCGTACAGAAATGGCCAATTATTTAGGAGCCCATAGTTCTGTGGAGGTGAGGTTTCGTCTCAAAGTCAAGTATTCAGGCAGTGATACTGCACTTGAGCTTGCAATTGGGGATGAACACCAGATCAAGAAGAATTTTGAATCTTTGTATTTGAAAAGATTTGCATTTTTAATGACTTCCAAAACACTCGTGATTGAGTCTGTGAGTGTTGAGGGAGTTGTTCGCGGAGATGTTCTTGTTGAGCCCAGTTCAATGACGAAATCTCAGCCTATGCACGCCCAGCCTTTGGACCGAGATAAGGTGACAAGAGTGATGGTTTTTATGGATTCGCGTTGGCACCAAGCCCAATTGATTGAGCGTGAATCCTTGAGGGGGGGTGATGAGTTGATGGGACCTTTGTTGATCACTGAAGCGTATTCCACCATTGTGGTGGAGCCACATTGGAGAATGAAAGTCAATGAATTGGGCCATTTGATCTTAGAAAAGCAAGAGGCCATGGCAAGCAAAATCGCATGGGACGAAAAAGTCGACCCCATGCGTTTAGAGATATTCAACAATCTTTTCATGAACATTGCTGAGCAAATGGGCCTTCGTCTTCAAAATACGGCTCACTCAGTCAATATCAAAGAACGACTTGATTTCAGTTGCGCAATTTTCGATGGCCATGGCAAATTGATTGCCAATGCACCCCACATGCCTGTGCATTTGGGCTCAATGGGTGAGAGTGTGATGTCTGTCATCCAAGCCAATCAGGGCGCGATCCGACCAGGAGACGTGTTTGTCTTGAATGATCCATATCACGGGGGTACACACCTACCCGATATCACAGTCATCACCCCTTGTTTTGTGCCTGAGTACTCTTTAACAGAGCCTTTTTTGTTTGTGGGCTCAAGAGGTCATCACGCTGATGTGGGGGGCATAACTCCCGGTTCAATGCCGGCATTTTCAACCCACATTGAACAAGAGGGTGTCATGATCACCAATTTCAAATTGGTCGATGAGCATGTTTATCAGGAGGCAGCCCTCTTGGAGCTTTTGACCCATGCGACTTACCCTTGCCGAAATCCTCAACAAAATGTGGCAGATTTGAGCGCTCAAATTGCAGCCAACGAAAAGGGTATCGAAGAGTTGCGGGTCAGTTTTAAACAGTATGGTTTTCCGGTAGTGAAAGCCTACATGCAGTATGTCCAAGATCACGCCTGCCAAGCAGTTAAGAGTTTACTCAAGACCATCAAGTCAGGCTCTTTTCGATTGCCACTGGACAATGGTGCAGTGATTTGTGTGCGCATAGAAGTTGACTCAATCAACGCAAAAGCCATTGTCGATTTTGCAGGAACCTCTCCTCAACAGACCAATAATTTCAATGCGCCCAAAGCGGTGAGTATCGCCGCAGTGTTGTATGTTTTGAGAAGTTTGATTGATGATGATATTCCCTTGAATGCTGGGTGCCTGGAGCCTATCGAGATTCGTGTACCTCTGGGCTCGATGCTCAATCCATTGCCAGGAGCAGCAGTGGTTGCAGGCAATGTCGAGACGTCTATGTGTATAACCAACGCTCTTTTCGGTGCCTTGGGGGTACTGGCAAGTTCTCAGCCCACCATGAATAATTTAACGTTTGGAAACGAACATTACCAATACTACGAGACCATCGCAGGGGGTAGTGGTGCCGGTGGTGTCTGGGACTCTGAGGGGGTATTGATTGGAGGCTTTGACGGCACAAGTGTGGTTCAGACCCACATGACCAACTCAAGGCTTACCGATCCTGAGGTTTTGGAGTCGCGATTTCCCGTCATGCTCGAGAGATTTGCTGTTCGAGAGCAGTCTGGCGGAAACGGTGCTTACAAAGGAGGAGACGGGGGGGTGAGGTGCATTAAATTTTTGCAAGCCATGACTTTGTCCATTTTGTCCAATGGTCGCATTCATTCAGCATTTGGAGTTCAAGGCGGTGGCGACGGCCTGCCCGGTATCAACCTCGTGCACCGCGTCAATGGCCAGACCGAGGTGCTGGCTCACAGTGATCAAGCTCAGATGCAGCCTGGTGACCGTGTTGAGATCTTGACCCCTGGAGGAGGAGGCTTTGGTGAAGCATGAATTGACGCTGGGTGTGCAACTGTAGACCGAACCCACTTACATTCACATTTACTGAGTTGTCTGAGCCTTTAAATCTAAAGAAAGGTGGGTTAAAGCTTACTAAATAAACTCCAGCGACATATTGATTGATCTTTGTCGGTCAAAGTTAAAGTTAAAGTCAAAGTCAGGGGTGTATTTTGTGTGCTCTCAATTCGATATGAGCCCTAACGGCTCATTCAATCAACTCTTGCACCGCTACTTTTAACCACGGATTGGTATTTTTGAAGCTCATTTTTGATGAGTTGACCGAACTCCTCAGGCGAACTTGTGGCCACTGGACTCATCAATAGATCGAATTTTTGGCGAACGACCGGATCTGATAATGATTGAACCACTGCGTTATGGATTTGTTCAATAGTGGCCGTTGGCGTATGGGCTGGAGCGCTAAGACCCCACCACGTTTGGACATCAAAATTCTTTAGCGTTTGAGCTACTGCTGGAGTTTGTGGCAAAAAGCCAGAGCTCTGAGGACTGGTGACGGCGAGGGCCAGAAGTTGTCCAGATTTGAGGTTGGCTGAGGCGCTGGCTAGGTTGTCAACGGTGAAGTCCACTTGTCCAGATAAAAGTGCGAGTTGTGCTAAAGCGCCACCATTGAATGGAATATGGGTGGCGCTGAAGTGACCCTCGGATTTGAGCATTTCAGCACTCAAATGTCCGGCACTGCCATTTCCTGCCGATCCGTAATTCAACACGTCGGGGTGTGTGGTTCCATATAGAAATAAATCACTCAATGTGCGAATACCCAACGAGCGGGCTCGGCTCGTATTCATCACCACTACGTTGGGCACTTTGACCATTAGCGTGATCGGTGCAAAGTCTTTAATGGGATCAAAGGGTAAGGTTGTAAACAACCAAGGGTTGATGGCCTGAGTTGCAGTGGTGGCAACACCGATGGTTTTACCATCGGGTTGTGCGCGAGCAAGCATCGCCATTCCCAGGTTGCCGCCAGCACCAGGGCGATTTTCTACAACGATGGTACCCAGTGGGTTGTGAAGCGCCTGAGCCAAAATGCGCACACTTTGGTCAATGGGCCCCCCAGGCGCAAACGGTACGATGATGCGAAGTGGTTTGTCCTCATTGAATAGTGCCGGTTGTGCCTGTGCATTGAAAGCACTCAGACAACAAAAGCAGAAGAGACCAAAAATTTTCAGCACCATGGATAGAAAAAATCAATCGATTTGGCAGAGTTGTTGAGGAGTTGTTGATGTTTTGAGTCGTTGCAATGTTGTAAGGTTGCAGCGTTGCATCAATGCCGAATCAAAGGGGCTTAGGACTTGTCTTTTTGAGAGAGAAAAGAGTCGGCAAAAAATTCGTCAATGGGTAAGTTGGCCTGACTCACGAAATCTCTTTTGGCAGATTCCACCACGATCGGTGCTCCACAGGCATAGACTTGATGCGCACTCATATCAGGGTAGTCATCTAAAACGGCCAAATGCACAAATCCATTTCGACCTCGCCATTGACTGGCCTCGGAGGGTTCAGACAGCACGGGGGTATAGCGAAGTTGGGGTAGTTTCTTTTGAATCTCAATGACCCATTCGTGTTGGTACAAATCAAACAAATCTCTCGCTCCCCAGTAAAGATGGAGCGATCGCGATTTGAGACCTTCATCTTGACTCAAGACAATAGATTCAAGCATCGACTTAATGGGCGCAAAACCTGTTCCAGAGGCAAGAAAGATGATGGGCTTGTCACTGGAGTGCAGGAAAAAACCACCCAAGGGACCTTCAATGCGCAAGATGTCTTTATGCTTTAGGCTACCAAACACTTGATCAGTGAAAACACCTCCCGGCATGTGTCGAATGTGCAACTCAATGAATCTTTTGGGTGCAATGGCCTCACTGCCATCGGTTGGTGGAATTGATTTGTGATCTGAGGCTTTGGCAAAGGGCGCATTGGCCAGTGAGTAACTTCTTCGCACACCGTCCTTCAAGAGAAAATCGACGTACTGCCCTGGGATGAAATCAAAAACATCGTTTTGAGGTAGTTGAAGGAAGACTTGCATCACATCGGGTGCCAAGAGGTTGAGCTGATTAACACGCACGGGCATTTTTCGGGACAGGGGTAAATTGACATCGAGTACTTGTCTGCAGTGGAGGACTAAATCGCTTTGAGCCACTGCACAGCAAGTGAGGATGTGGCCCTCCTCGAGTTCCTTCTCGCTCAGAGCTTTGCTCTGGTGCGCGTTGTGTCTGACTTCACCGCTCACGAGTCTACATTTACACGAACCACATGCACCATCTTTGCATCCGTAGGGAAGAGATACACCCGCCAACAAGGCTGCAGACAATAAAGTCTCGCCTTTTTGGGCAAGGAATTCACGCCCACTGGGTTCTATGCTGACAGAAAAGCTCATGGTGCTTCAATCGATGCGTGTTGAATAAAAGACTGATTTTAAGTCCAAGTGCATAACATGGCCTTGAGGCAAGGCATTGACCGATGTGAAATTTGAATTTTTTAGGCATCATTCCTTGTCCTCTTTCAAAAAACAGTCAAAATCCGTTGTTCACTTTGCCCCTTCAATCTCCCCTATGACATGGGGCGACTCCATGTCAGACTCAAATGAGGTGTCTCAATTGTCTTGTTCCTCCACGTCTTTAGGTGCAAAACCTGCCCGGTTTAGAAAATCTCGCATCTTGATTGTGGGTTGCGGTGACGTTGGCGAGAGAGTTTTGGGGCTCATCTCTTCAAAGGCTCGCTGCATGGTGCTCACCAGCAGCGAGCACAAAGCCCCGCACTTTCGAGCCCTGGGCGCATGCCCCCTTGTTGGGAACTTGGATGATCCTAAAACATTGTCTCGTCTGGCGGGTTTGGGGGAGCGTGTTTTGCATTTGGCGCCGCCCCGCTCCACGGGCCTCACGGACACGAGAACACGCTTGCTGGTTCAAACGCTTCTCAAGCGCACTCGACCTCAGCGCATTGTTTATGGCTCCACCACTGGAGTCTATGGCGACTGTCAGGGGCAATGGGTCAGTGAGACGCAAGCACTGAACCCCACGACAGAGCGTGCCAAGCGCCGAGTGGATGCCGAGAGTTGGGTCAAGTCATTCGCTAAGAGTAAGTTCGGGATGACTGGGGTATCGATTTTGCGCATTCCAGGCATCTACGCCTTGGACCGTGAAGGTGGAACACCTGTTGAGCGGCTTAAAAAGGGCTTGCCTGTATTGAGACTTCAAGACGATGTGTACACCAACCATATTCACGCCGATGATTTGGCCGTGGCGTGTTGGCGCAGCTTGTTCATGGGAGCGGCCTTGAGAACCCTCAATATCAATGACGATAGCGTTTTATTGATGGGGGAGCATATGCGATTGGCTGCAGAATTTTTTAAACTGCCTGCCCCCCCTGCATTGAGTAAGGAAGAGGTTCAATCTGCACTGAGCCCCATGCAGTGGAGTTTCATGCAAGAGTCCCGAAGATTGATCAATGCAAGAATGAAAAAAGAACTTCGAATGAAACTGCAATACCCAACCCCATGGGATGGCTGGCAGAAGAGGAGGGGATAATTAGGTGGTACTCTTTTGCGCAGGATTCTTTGAAGCCTAGGTCAGTCAATGATCAATGTCTGAATCCATTGGTCGATTAACGTTGAGCATTGGAGCTTGATTCAAAAATGTGAGCGGCCTCTTTGGGTAAACATCTCCAATACTGGCGACTGGCTTGAACGCGTCCATCCAACTCTGCCGCAGCGCTCCAGACCCAACGAGGGTTATAGAGAACAGCACGCGCCAAGGCGATCAGATCGGCGTCACCTCGGGCCACGATATCGTTTGCTTGATTGGCGTCGGTGATGAGTCCAACAGCGGTGGTGGGTAGGCCAGATTTGACTTTGACAGCTCTGGCGTAAGGGACTTGGTAGCCAGGAGAGAGGGTGATTTTTTGCGCGTGGTCAACGCCACCCGTGGAGACGTGAATGAAATTGGCTCCGACATCTTTGAGCCTGAGAGCAAACTCAGCACTCTCCTCTCCGGTGAGGCCCTCTGGGGACCAGTCTGTGGCAGAGATCCGGATCCCTAAAACGCCCTGAAAAGCCTCCCGCACTGCTTTGAAGACCTCTAGTGGGAAACGAATGCGTCCTTCAAAACTTCCACCATAGGCATCAGTTCTATGGTTTGATAAGGGTGAGAGGAATTGGTGGAGCAAATAGCCATGGGCTCCATGAAGTTCGATGGCCTCTATCCCCAAGTTGTGTGCACGAACAGCTGCAGCCACAAAATCCGCCTTGACTTTGGCCAAACCTGCAGTGTCCAAGGCCAAGGGAGCGTGCTCATTGGGTGTATGGGGGATGGCACTGGGGGCCAAGGTTTGCCAACCTCCAGCATCATGCGATAAAAGTTTTCCGCCATTCCAGGGTGTCGCGCTGGAGGCTTTTCGACCTGCATGCCCGAGTTGGATGCATACGGGCGTGTGGGGTGCGAGTGCACGCGCTTTGTGCAGATGAGTAGCCAAAGCCTCTTGTGTGGCGTTGTCCCACAAGCCCAAACAGCCCGGTGTAATGCGTCCTTCAGGAGACACTGCCGTCGCCTCCAAGGTCACCATGGCAGCACCAGAATTGAGTAAATTGCCCCAATGCATTAAGTGCCAGTCAGTGGCTTGTCCTTCAACGGCCGAGTACTGGCACATTGGGGCGATAACGACCCGGTTGGCAAGGGTCAAAGGGCCGCTAGGGGAGGGTAATACAAATGGCGAAAAAAGAGTGGACATGGCAAGAGGGTGTGAATATAGGAGAAGAGGGTCTGCGCAGACCCAAGGGCTGGCTTATTTTATTGGGGCTCGATTTTGGCCTCTTTGATCGCTTTGGCCCATTTGGCCGTTTCCAGTTTACTGCGCTGCATCAAAGCTTCAGGCGTGCCGGGGTCAGTTTCAAAGCCCATATCGGCAAATTTTTCTTGAATTTCTTTGCTGCTTGCTGCGGTGTTGCTGGCGTGATTGAGCTTCAAAATAATGTCCTTGGGTGTGCCCGCGGGTGCAAAGCTTGCAAAGTAAGCAATGAGCTCATAGCCTTTGATTCCAAGCGCTTCATTCACGCTGGGTAATTCAGGGATGGCCTTGGAGCGCTGAGTGGAGGTGACGGCCAGGCCTCGAATTTTGCCCGCTTTGACTTGAGGGAGCATCACGGCAAAGTCGGCCGTGAACATCATCACTTGGCCTCCAATGAGGTCTGTCATCGCGTTGGGGCCGCTTTTGTAGGGCACAGAGGTCATCTCCACACCCGTCATACCTGCAAGCATGGCAGAAGACACCAGTTGAGAGGTCGAGGCTGAGGCAAAGGTCACATAGTCAGGCTTGGATTTGGCAAGAGCAATAAATTCTTTAAGTGTTTTGGTCGGCAAGTCGTTATTGACGGCAACAATCAAGGGCACTGAGCCCATAAAGGCCACGGGCGCGAACGCTGTATCTTGATCGTAGGGCAACTTTTTCATGAGACTTTTCAGTGCCGCATTGGTACTGTTGGTCCCAAATAGGAGGGTGTAACCGTCGGGCGAGGATTTGGCGACAAAGTCTGCGCCGAGCATACCGTTGACCCCCACTTTATTGTCCACAATCAGAGGTTGCTCCAACTCTTCGCCCATTTTGGCGGCAAAGGCGCGTCCAATTTGATCAGTTGCAGACCCAGCTGCAAACGGCACAATGACGTGAATGGGTTTGTTTGGAAACGCTTGTGCATGAGCTTTTAAGCCCGTTAGTAAGCCTGAGGTCAATGTCATCACCAAACCCAGGGCCGATAGAAGTTTCAAGTGGGGGGATGAAATTTTGACGGATCCAGTAGAGGGTCCCTTGGTGGAAATTCGGTGTTGCATGGTTGTCCTTTATTGGAGTGAATCCAAGCTCTTTGGGTGGGGTGGGTTCATGGATGTTGAGCCAAGGCTCAAACTCAAGATATGAACGCAATGACCGCTCAGAGTTTGTTGCTGATGCAATGATATCCAAGATTACAAGCTCACGCCAGAAATTGTGAATTGCTGCAATAGCCTCAATGCACGTATGAGAGTGAAAGGGGGACGTGACATGCAGATGATGACGCCTTCGGTCTACATTTGACGAAAAGCAACATCATCCCTGACGCCAGGTGTACTTGTGAACTTCGCATTGAAGCGATATGCATTGCTGTTTCCCTTGAACTTGATCAAGTCATGAAGCCGCCTTTGACAAGCCGACTGAACCCATCGGCACGCCAATATTTCATCTAAGACGACTTGCTCGGCATAGCGTTTGGCCATTTCCGTGTATCGCGATTTCTGCATGAACCGACGAGATATCGTCCTTTATCCCCATTTAGGCGCTGGCTCAAACATTGACTTCATGGCTTGAGCCTGTTGTGCGCAAGTGGTGTTTCTCAAAGTCAAACGGAATCACCGAAGGCTTGCACACTACAATGATCATGATGTCCAGGCGAGCGTGTAGATAAGAAAATTTTGAGAATTACAGGCTACGCGAATTGGCGCACTGTGGTTGGAATGATGTATTCAACCGTGTTTGATAAAGGCTCATCCCCCGTTAATGGCGGAGAATCATGGCTTAGAGCCTGAGAGCCTAGATTCCTTGGATTGGATGCACTCTTGAGGCTTAGGAAGCACTCAAGAGCGATACAATTCAATGGTGCCGAAGGCCGGAATCGAACCGGCACGGTGTTTTGCACCGGCAGATTTTGAATCTGCTGCGTCTACCTATTTCGCCACTTCGGCTAAAGTGTTGAGCTAAGTATTATGACACATTCAAGACCCCATTTCAAAACTTTAGAAGAAGTCGTTGGAAAAACACCTCTGGTGGCCCTGCAACGACTTGAGTCCGACTCCCTTAAAGCCAATGACAGCGTCGTTTTAGGTAAGCTTGAGGGCAATAACCCGGCTGGTTCAGTCAAGGATCGACCTGCTTTGTCGATGATTGCCAAAGCACAAGACCGAGGAGAGATCAAACCAGGGGACACCTTGATTGAGGCTACCTCAGGCAACACCGGGATCGCTTTGGCCATGGCTGCGGCCATCAAGGGCTACCGTATGGTGCTCATCATGCCCGAGGACTTGTCCATCGAGCGCGCACAAACCATGAAAGCCTTTGGTGCAGAGCTCATTTTGACCCCCAAAACAGGGGGAATGGAGCACGCTAGGGATTTGGCCATGCGCATGCAAAGTGAGGGCAAGGGCAGAGTTCTTGATCAGTTTGCCAATCCTGATAATCCAAGAATTCATTATGAGACCACAGGCCCTGAAATATGGGAGGAAACCCAAGGTCAAATCACCCATTTCGTCAGTGCCATGGGCACAACAGGGACCATCACCGGTGTGGCCAAATACCTCAAAGAAAAAAATCCCTCCATCAAAATTATCGGAGCCCAACCCAGTGAAGGCTCACGCATCCCTGGTATTCGCAAGTGGCCCAAAGAATATTTGCCCGCAATTTATGACGATACCAATATTGATGAGTTGACCTTGGTGAGCCAACACGATGCAGAAGTGATGTGTCGACGCATGGCCAAAGAGGAGGGCCTCTTTGCGGGCGTCTCTGCAGCAGGTGCGTGTTGGGTTGCCTTGGAGTTGGCCAAAAAGGTCAAGAACGCCACCATTGTTTTTGTGGTCTGTGATCGTGGCGACCGCTACTTATCCACTGGAGTCTTTCCCGCATGAGTGAATATCGGTTTTGCCCCATGTGTGCTTGCCCCTTGAGTTTGACTGAGCGTGAGGAGGATTCGGGGCTAGTGACTCGTTTGAGGTGTTTGTCGTGTGAATGGACCCATTGGAATAATCCCACTCCTGTGCTTGGGGCTATTGTCCAACGCGGTGAGCACGTGGTTCTCGCCAGAAACGCTGCTTGGCAAGGCAAGCGTTTTGCCTTGATCACCGGTTTCATGGAGGCCAATGAAACGCCCCAAGAGGGCATCACTCGAGAAATCAAAGAAGAGACCAATTTGGACGTCACGTCGCTTTCTTTGGTCGGGGTGTACGAATTTGTAAAGAAAAATCAAGTCTTGATCGTCTATCACGCCCATGCAAGCGGTGACATTCGATTGAGCCCTGAGTTGGCCGAATACCAACTCTTTCGCCCAAGTGAGATCATTTGTTGGCCAGCGGGTACGGGCCATGCCGTTGCAGATTGGCAAAGAGGCTTGGGCATTGAGCCACAATTTGTCGCTTGGGAGGACCGGGTTTGAGTCTCTGATTACTCAGAGTTTCTGACTCGCTCAGTCATTCTTTTGAATAGAGAAGAAACACCATGAATATTGATGTTGAATTGGATACCTGTGGGCTCAATTGCCCCTTGCCCATTTTGAAAACCAAAAAAGCTTTATCTTCTATGCAAGAAGGACAGTTGATTCGCGTGCGTTCGACAGACTCAGGCGCAGCCCGAGACTTTGAGGCCTTTGCCCGGCAAACAGGTCACGCTTTGGTTGAGCAAAGCACCCAAGACGGTGAATTTATCTTCGTTTTGAAAAGGCGCTAGTGGGAGATTACAACTGTAGGGCTTTGAGGTACTGAGAAAACTCGGCGGAGACTTCCCTGTGCTTCATGGCCAATTCAACTGTGGCTTGTAGAAACCCGAGTTTGGAGCCGCAATCAAAACGTTTGCCTTCGTATCGATAAGCCGTCACACCCTCGAACTTCAAGAGCTCAGAGATGCCATCGGTCAATTGAATCTCACCTAAAGCGCCTCGACCCATGCCTTTGATCAAGCCAAAGACTTTGGGACTCAAAATATAACGTCCCGCCACCGCAAGTCTCGAGTCGGTTTGCTCTGCCCGGGGTTTCTCTACAATGCGTTGCACTTGGGTGTGCCCTGCAGGTGTGACGCTTCCGCTCACAATACCGTAACGATGAACTTGCTCGGTGGGAACTTCTTGCACCGCCAAAATAGACTGGTGGGTTTCGTTGTAGAGCTCGGCCATTTGACTCAATATTCCTTTGCCATGGTCTGGGCCGAGCATCAAGTCATCGGCAAGTAAGACAGCAAAGGGCTCATTGCCGACTAGCTTTTCAGCGCAAAGTACCGCGTGTCCCAATCCCAACGCTCTAGGTTGGCGTACATAAGAGCACAGCATGTCTGGGGGTTGAACCTCTCGAATCAAAGACAACATGGCAGACTTTCCCGCAAGCTCCAACTCATTTTCTAGTTCATAGGCCGTATCAAAATGATCCTCAATCGCACGCTTAGAGCGACCGGTCACAAAAATCATATGGCGAATCCCAGCCTCATAGGCCTCCTCAACTGCGTATTGAATGAGAGGTTTGTCAACCACCGGCAGCATCTCTTTGGGTTGCGCTTTGGTTGCAGGTAGAAAGCGTGTTCCAAGACCCGCCACAGGGAAAACCGCTTTGGTCAATGGCGTTGAGCTGTAGGACGTGTCTGTGGGTGCAATGGGATTGGTTGACATGGGCCGAGTGGGTTGAGCTAAAAAAAGAGTTGGGGGCTTGAGGCAGTATTTATGCTTTGAGTCGTTCGAGTTGCTCAGTGACTTTGGTGAGAGCGGAGGTGAACTCTTTGATGCGGTTGCGCTCTTGCTCAATCACTTGAGGGGGAGCCTTACTGACGAAAGTTTCGTTGGAGAGTTTTTGTTGGGCCTTGTTGATCTCTTGGGTCAAGCGATCAAATTCTTTGCCCAAGCGAAGGGTTTCTGCGGCTTTATCAATTTCAACGAACAAACAAATTCTGGACTCGCCCATCACCAAAACGCTGGCGTTTTGAGCAGAGGTTGACCACTTGGCTTCATCGTCAAAAATCTCAATGTCGCTAAGCTTTGCCAAGCTCTTGAGTACGGGAGCAATGCTGCTCACAAAGGCCTTGTCTTCCTCGGAGTTCACGCACACGAGCATCGGTACGCGCTTGGCCGGTGACAAATTCATTTGACCGCGCAAATTTCTACACCCTTCGACCCAAGCTTTGAGTGATTTGACGTGGGCTTCGGCTTTTTCATCAATCTTCTCCAACTGCGCCTGGGGATAAGCGCGAATACTCACCGATGCTTGGCTCTCGCCCTCAGGCCAAAGGCCTGCAACAGGTGCAACTTTTTGCCACAACTCCTCAGTAATAAAAGGAATCAATGGGTGAGCGAGTCTGAGTAAGGCCTCTAGTGTTCGAATCAAAGTCCGTCGGGTCGCGCGCGCTTGTGACTCATTGCCGGTTTGTAATTGAACTTTGGCGATTTCAAGATACCAGTCACAAAACTCGTTCCAGATGAGCTCGTAAATAGAATTGGCCACTTGATCGAGCCTGTAGTCTTTGAAGCTTTGTTCAACATCAGCCTCTACTCTTTGCAAGAGCGAACTCATCCAGCGGTCTGCTTGACTAAAGTGCATATAGCCATGAAAAGCTTCACCTGGAGCGCATTGCTCTTTGGTGTGAGATTTCAAGCCACAATCTTGGCCTTCACAGTTCATCAAGACAAAACGTGTCGCGTTCCAGAGTTTGTTGCAGAAATTGCGGTACCCCTCGCAGCGTTTGGGGTCAAAGTTGATGCTTCGGCCCAAGGACGCCATCGCAGCAAAGGTGAACCGAAGGGCGTCAGCACCGTAGGCCGGAATGCCCTGTGGGAACTCTTTCTCTGTGGACTTTCTGACTTGGGGTGCCGTCTCTGGGCGACGCAAACCTGTGGTTCGCTTGTCTAAAAGTGGTGCCAATTCAATCCCGTCAATCAAATCAACGGGATCCAAAACATTGCCCTCAGATTTGGACATTTTTTGGCCCTGAGCATCTCTCACCAAGCCATGAATGTAGACATCTTTGAAGGGAACTTGTCCCGTAAAGTGCGTCGTCATCATGATCATGCGCGCAACCCAGAAAAAGATGATGTCATAGCCCGTTACTAAAACGGTGCTGGGCAAATACAAATTAAGGTCTTCATTGGGTTGTGGCCAGCCCAAAGTGGAAAACGGCACCAGAGCGGAGGAAAACCAAGTGTCCAACACATCGGGGTCTTGGCGTAGAGCGGAGTGGCCTGCCAAACGCTCGGCCTCCTCTTTGGAGTTGGCCACAAAGACTTGGCCTTGCTCATCGTACCAAGCCGGTATTTGATGACCCCACCACAACTGACGACTAATGCACCAATCCTGGATATTATTCATCCATTGGTTATACGTATTAACCCAGTTCTCTGGGACGAATTTGACTTCGCCAGAAGCGACTGCGACGATCGCTTTTTGGGCAATGGACTTACCCGTTGCATCGCCCTCGCCGACCTTGGACATGGCCACAAACCATTGGTCGGTGAGCATGGGCTCAATGATTTGCCCCGTTCTCTCACAACGCGGGACCATGAGGGTGTGAGGGCGAACTTCAACCAAAAATCCCCCAGCCTCTAAATCTTTTACCACTTGTTTGCGGGCTTCAAAGCGGTCCATGCCCTGATAGGCCACTGGGGCATTTTGATTGACAGTGGCATCTAAATTCAAAATACCGATGCTGGGCAACTGATGGCGGGCGCCGACTGCAAAGTCATTGACGTCGTGCGCGGGGGTGACCTTCACCACACCAGTTCCAAAGGTCTGATCCACGTATTCATCCGCAATGACTGGAATGACTCGTTCGCAAAGGGGCAAGTGCACACTTTTCCCAATGAATGCTTTGTAACGCTCGTCCTCAGGATTGACCATGACCGCTACGTCACCCAAGAGTGTCTCTGGCCGGGTGGTGGCCACCACCAAGCGCTCGCTCGAACCCACCAAAGGATAGGCAATAAGCCATAAAGATCCCTTTTCCTCATGGCTCTCCACTTCCAAATCTGAGACCGCTGTTTTAAGAACGGGGTCCCAGTTCACTAGCCTCTTGCCGCGGTAGATGAGGCCTTGCTGGTAAAGCTTCACAAATGCGTGCCGAACGACCGTGCTTAAGTTCTCGTCCATGGTGAAGTACTCGCGAGACCAGTCAACGCTGTCACCCATACGGCGCATTTGTTGAGTAATGGTCTTGCCGCTTTTGTCCTTCCACTCCCACACTTTGTCAGTAAAGAGACGTCTCGATTCTTCCAGTGTCTTGCCCAAAGTGAGTCTAGAAAGCCCTTGCTCTTGGAGTTGGCGTTCGACGACGATTTGTGTCGCGATGCCGGCATGGTCAGTTCCTGGAATCCATGCAGTATTGAGGCCTTTCATCCGGTGGTAGCGCGTCAAACTGTCCATGATGGTTTGATTAAACGCATGCCCCATGTGCAAAGTACCCGTCACGTTCGGGGGGGGTAACTGAACTGCAAAACTTCCCTGTCCGGGTTTGGCCGCTTGAGTCCCCCGATAACCAGCCACACCATATCCTCGAGTCTCCCACTCTGGACCCCAATGGGCTTCTATGGAGGCGGGTTCAAAAGACTTCGACAAGGCCTCTAGGCCGGGTTGGTTCAAAGGGGTGTCTTTGCCAGTTGAGGCTGTGGTATCTGTGTTCATGAAGGGGTCAACTTTAAGGGGGCAAAGTGAGTAAATATGCTTATCGCATTGAATAAATGTCTTGAGCTGGTTGTGTATCGCCCAAGCGGCATTGTTACGGATCAAGCCACTGGGGCTATTTTTGACTTGAGAATTTTTGAATGCTCAATTCATTATTTTAGTGAAAAAACTTTTGGCTTTTGTGCCCGAGCTGATAGGTTCTGATACCAGTGCAAATTCAGTTCAGCCTTCTAGTTGGGGCAATCGTGTTCATTTGGATTGGCTGAACTCGGGGCGATCGTTGACTTCGGGTTTGAGCTTGCTCGGACGGTTGGGATCGGTGTTTTCTAGTCTCCATGCGGCTTTTCTTGCGCTCCAGGCGTTCAAGCGTTCATGCACATTGCGACTCTCTTTTGCCATTTGTTCTGGGGTACCCGTCTGGACTGTGAGCTCTAAACGAATGCCGTTCGGGTCGAAGAAATAAATACTTTTAAAGACATGGTGGTCGGTGATACCCAGTACTTCGATACCGTGAGCTTGAAGTCTTTGTTTGGTATTTTCTAGCTCGATTTCAGTATCCACCCGAAAAGCGATGTGATTGACCCAGATCGGAGTATTGGGCGAGGGGAGTGCGGCTGTGTCGTCTCCGAGGTCAAAAAAAGCAATGAATGAGCCGTCTTGTAGACGAAAGAAAAAGTGAGTGTAGGGGCAGTACTCACCCGTAGAGGGGACGTGATCACTTTGAATGATGTGGTAAAGCGGTAAGCCCAAAATGTCCTCGTAAAAATGCCGAGTCTCCTCTGCATCTTTGGCTCGGTAAGCATAGTGATGCAATTGCTGGACAGTGGCCGGTGGAGGTAGTTTTGATGCGTCAAAGGATGTGTTGGACATGGGGGCTTTCCTGGGAGTTGGACTGAATCAGCGCAAGGCCATGACAAGGCCAAATACTGATGGTCGGTCAATGCATAACGGGTTCATTTTATGCTTCTTGCGCCGGTTATTGAGGACGCGACGCTTGCCTTTCATTGGCCATTGGATAATCATTGAGGTGGATCCGCGCACATGTCAAATCCATGAAAAATCTGAACTTGACACCTCGGCGCGTCTGACTCACTTAAAAAACCAACACTTTAGTATTTATCCAACGTAATTGAATGCTTGATAGTCTATAGCTATTGGGGATATTAAAGCAGACAATTAGACACACGGGCTCACAAAGGGCACACTACGGCCTGTCTGAGATGGTGAATCATCTTGGCAAATTCAGTAACACTCTTAGGAGAATATTCCATGGCAGCACTAAAAGGCTCAAAAACGGAAGGCAATTTGAAGGACGCTTTTGCTGGCGAATCTCAAGCCAACCGTCGTTATTTGTATTTCGCAAACAAAGCCGACGTCGAAGGACAAAATGACGTGGCAGCACTCTTTCGCTCCACAGCTGAAGGTGAGACAGGTCACGCCCACGGTCACCTAGAGTGGCTTGAGCAATGTGGTGACCCCGCCACTGGTTTGCCCATTGGCGCAACACGTGACAACTTGGCAGCCGCAGTTGCTGGCGAGACTCACGAGTACACCGACATGTATCCCGGCATGGCTAAAACAGCCCGTGACGAAGGATTTGATGAAATCGCCGATTGGTTTGAGACTTTGGCCAAAGCTGAAAGATCACACGCCAACCGTTATGCCAAAGCATTGGCAGAACTCGTCGATTAATCACTGCGGAGAATGAGCCCCTTCTCTTAGGATACGCACTCAAAAAGTCGTCTTCCTTCATAGGGGCAGTCAAGCATTCAGTCTTGGGCAATGGGTTCAAAAGATCATTTGCCCATGGCTGAGTTCTTTACTTTTTGTAGATTCGCTGTTACTGCGCCAGACTGGATGCGGTAACTAATATTTTTTTTCAGTCCCACTCAGGGCTGGCTTTTATGAGGTCACCTCACATGGCTACAGAAGGCAATTTAGTCGCTCCCACACGTCACCCTATCGATTGGAAGGGTGAGGATTTTTACAACGAAGACTCCTGTGTCAAAGAGATGGAACGCATCTTTGACATTTGTCACGGTTGCCGTCGATGCGTGAGTTTGTGTGGCTCCTTTCCGACTTTGTTTGATTTGGTTGACGAGAGCTCAACTGGCGAGGTTGACGGGGTCGATAAGAAAGATTACTGGAAAGTAGTGGACCAGTGTTTCATGTGCGACCTTTGCTACATGACCAAGTGTCCCTATGTGCCGCCCCATGAGTGGAACTTGGATTTCCCCCACACCATGCTCAGAGCCAAGGCCATTAAATTCAAGAAGGGCGAGGTGACGTCTGGTGAGCAATTTTTGGCCTCCACTGATGTGCATGGTCAATTTGCTGGAATTCCGATTGTCGTTCAAGCAGTCAATGCGATTAACAAAACATCAGTCGCACGCTCTGTCATGTCCTCCGTCTTGGGTGTGGATGAAAAAGCGTGGTTGCCTGAATTGGCCAGCAAAAAATTCCGCTCACTCGCTCCCAAGTCCAAGGACCACCCTGTCATTGATGGCGCATTGACGCCTGGCAAAGTTGCTATCTATTCAACTTGCTACATCAACTACAACGAGCCCGGAATTGGGCTTGATTTGTTGAGTATTTTGGAGCACAACGACATTGAATATGTTTTGGTGGAAAAAGAGAGTTGTTGTGGTATGCCCAAATTGGAATTGGGTGATTTGGACTCTGTACACGAAAACAAAGAGAAAAATATTCCAGTCTTGGCCAAGTACGCCAAAGCCGGTTACGCCATATTGAGTGCCGTTCCCAGTTGCACACTGATGTTCAAGCAAGAGTTGCCCTTGATGTACCCCCAGGACGCAGACTGCCAAGCGGTTAAAGAGGCTATGTGGGATCCCTTTGAATACTTGATGGCAAGAAAAAGGGACGGGCTCTTAAAGACTGACTTCACGACCCCACTTGGAAACGTGAGCTACCAAGTGCCTTGTCACTCGCGCGTTCAAAATGTCGGCAAAAAAGCAGAAGAGATGCTAAAAATGGTACCCCAGACTACCATCAATACGATTGAACGTTGTTCAGGTCATGCGGGTACTTTTGGGGTCAAAAAAGGCTTTCATGATGTGGCCATGAAGATCGGCAAGCCAGTCGTCAAAGCCATGGCCACCATGAAAGATGGATCTTCTCCTGATTTCATCAGTTCTGATTGCCCCCTAGGCGGTCACCACATTGCCCAAGGCTTTGAGGCTCAGGGTATGGCTGTTCCAGAACTCCAGCATCCCATATCTCTTATTAAACGGGCCTACGGACTTTGATGCACCCCTAAATTGGGTGCATCTCATACACACATTTAAAACTCTGAAAGGCAAGCCAACCATGGATACTTTTTTACAAAAAACAGGTCGCATCACAGTTGATAACTTGATGAGCCTTGAGGCTTATTCCAAGTACAGAAAGTTGCACAAGGCCGATATCATTGCGCACAGAAAATTGCGTTCTGTTACGCTGGGTGAAAATATGAATTTGCAGTTTGAGAGTGAAACAACAATTCGCTATCAAATTCAAGAAATGCTCAGAATTGAAAAAATCTTTGAAGAAGATGATATTCAGTCTGAGATCGATACCTATGCACCCTTGGTGCCCACAGGCACCAATTGGAAGGCCACGGTACTCTTGGAGTATCCCGAAGTTAACGAGAGAAAACGTGAGCTTGCCCGACTCATTGGTGTCGAGGATCGACTTTTCATCGAAGTGCAAGGGCATGAGCATGTTTATGCCATTGCCGATGAGGACCTCGATCGGGAAAATGCAGAAAAGACCTCTTCCGTGCATTTCGTGCGTTTTGAGTTGACCCCTGCCATGGTGGCCGAAGTCAAAGCCGGTGCAAGTGTTAAATTGGGCTGTGATCACACCAACTATCCAGCTCACGTGAGCATTGCACCTGAGACTCTGGCAAGCTTGGCCGGCGACTTGAAATAGTATTCGCCTTTTCATGGACCAACCGCCCTTTGAGTTCTTGGAGATAATCCACAACGTTCTTCCACCCAGGTCCTTAAGGGCTTGGTGGGAATGGGTTGAATCCAGTTTGATAAAGGCTCAATCGGCGAGGTTGGCCTACTGTGAGTTGCAAGGTGCTCTTTTAAATTTTGCCCACACTCATTGACCATGCTCATCCTATTGTCACCTGCCAAAACCCTGGATTACGAAACTCCGCTGCCAGCTTCATTGAAGGATTTGGGGCCACGAGAGCCGGTGTTTCCTAGAGAAACGGCGACTTTAGTCAAGCACTTGAAAAAGCTATCCTCTTCGAATTTGTCTGATTTGATGAGTTTGAGTGAGAAATTAGCTGAACTCAACGTCAAACGATTTAAAGACTGGAGTGCAACTCATACAGAGAACAATTCAAGGCCCAGTATTTTTGCGTTCAATGGGGATGTCTATGACGGTTTGGACGTGAAGTCCCTCAAAAAGCCAGAGCTCTCTTACTTGGAGTCACACTTGGTGATTTTGAGCGGGTTGTATGGTGTTTTAAAACCGATGGACTCCTTGCAGCCCTATCGGTTGGAGATGGGCACGGCATTGAAGGTGGCAAAGAGTAAAAATTTATACGAATTTTGGGGTGGACAAATCGCCCAATATTTGAACACTCGACTCGACGCTGAGCCATCGCGCGTGGTCATCAATTTGGCCTCCCAAGAGTATTTCAAGTCCGTGGACCGACAAACTCTGGATGCACAAGTCATTGAGTGTGTGTTTGAAGATGAAAAGAATGGGCAGTACAAAGTCATCAGTTTTTTTGCTAAAAAATCACGTGGTCTGATGGTGAGGTTTGCTGCGACCAACCGGCTCAAAGCGCCTGAGGCGTTGAAGGACTTTGATTTGGAAGGGTACGTTTTTGAGCCCAAAACCTCCAATTCTTTAAAGTATGTTTTTCGTCGTTCAGAAAAGTCTTTGAAGGCAGTTGCTGGTGTGGCCTAAAGGGGGCCCAAGTGGCGGGCAGCTTCTTGGTTTTACACTCGCTTTAATAGTACCTTCTTTCCAATGAAAGGCTTCGCAGATTGGGTTAGAAGGGTTGAGTCTTTATGGTTTTATAGCAGACTTAAATATTCCTATAAATATTGTTTTGATATAAGTTGAGTGGGTATGCGCGCAAATAATAACGGTGTTTGGCTTGAATATGAAGTGCATCCAGCGATGAGTCCGGGCTTGGAGAGTGCTGAAAGTCGTCCGTATATTTTGCTCATCATGGGTTTGGGCTTGCAACTCATCTCCTGGCCTCGCATATTGATTGAGGGACTGACCCAAGAAGGCTTTAACGTCATTACCATGGACAATCGTGATGTGGGCCTGTCTTCTATTTTTGACCATGAAGGTGTTCCCAACTTGTTGTGGCAGGGCTTGAAGCAAAAAATGGGCTTCAACGTGCAAACGCCCTATACCCTGGAGGACATGTCAACGGATGCATTGGCGGTCCTGGATGCCTGTGGTGTTCAAAAAGCCCATGTGCTTGGAATGAGCATGGGCGGGATGATTGCCCAGCGAGTGGCCATTCAGGCTCCAGATCGGGTGTTGAGTTTGGTGAGTCTGATGAGCTCAAGTGGCGCCAAGTATCTTCCTGGTCCACAAGCGGATCTTTTACAACGCCTCTTCGCCCCACCTAAGGACCAAACAATTGATGCCTATGTGAATCAGGCCATGGATGTGTTGGACGCTTTGGCCAGCCCAGGTTTTAGGGACGATGTTCAAAGTATGCGCGATAGAGTGATCGAGTCCATCAAGCGCAGTTACCATCCAGCGGGGGTGCTCAGACAAATGTCTGCGGTCATGTCGGATTCGGCTAGGGCTGATCTTCTCTATAAAATCAAAGCTCCGACATTGGTCATCCACGGATTGGCCGATCCTTTGGTGCCTATCGCTTGCGGCATGGATACGGTTAAAAGAATACCCGGTGCACAGTGGATGGAGATCAAAAATATGTCCCACGATTTACCCCGATGCTTGGTGCCTTTGATACTGACAAGATTGATTGAATTTTTTAAATGAATACGCCTGAACACTCGCTATTGGGTAAGCCCACCGCCTATATTGACCACTACCAGCCTGATTTGCTTTTCCCGATCTCGCGCTCAACGAAGCGAGCCGAATTGGGGTTGCTTGGGAGTACGCTACCTTTCATGGGGGCTGATATTTGGAACGCATATGAATTGAGTTGGCTCAACGCTAAAGGCAAGCCACAAATCGCAATGCTGCGGTTGGTGGTTCCGGTGGACACTCCCAATATCATTGAGAGTAAATCAATGAAGCTTTACTTTAATAGCTTTACACAAACTTCTTTCAATCATGCTAACGAAGTGCTCGACAGTATTAAAAAGGACATGACCGCAGCCTTGTTGAGCCCACTCACGGCTTTGGCAAATGAGGGCGAGAGTGGGGCCATTCAATCTTCAATAAGTGCAATGCCGTCCTTGACTCTCGGGGTGGAGCTGATCGAGCCTGAGCGTTTTGCAAAGGAAAATATTGTTGATTTTGAAGGTTTGGATTTGGACCGCTTAGACATTGAATGTGTTCACTACCAACCACGCCCAGACCTCCTTCGAGTGCTACCTGGTCAAGCTCCAGTGAGCCAAACTTTGCGCTCCAATTTACTTAAAAGTAATTGTTTGGTCACGGGGCAACCTGATTGGGGCAGTGTTCAAATTCAATACACCGGAGATGAAATTGACCAAGAGGGTTTACTCGCCTACTTGGTGAGTTTTAGAGATCACAATGAATTTCATGAGCAATGCGTGGAGCGCATCTTCATGGACATTTGGACTCGTTGTCGGCCTAGTCGCTTGAGTGTTTATGCGCGTTATACCCGTCGTGGTGGCTTGGATATCAATCCCTTTAGAACGAGCCATCCTGAGCGACTCCCCCTGCAAGCGAGACTGGCCAGACAATGACCATCTTGTTGGACCTGAGCACCTCAGCAACTGGGCACCTGAGCCTGCAATGATTTCTGTCCCAGAGAGCGTCGACAATTTAGTCCTCTACACCTTTAGGCGTTGTCCATATGCCATGCGTGCGCGTTTGGCTTTGCGTTCGAGTGGCATGTCGTATGAAGCGCGTGAGATTGATTTGAAAAACAAACCCCAGCACATGCTCACACTCTCTCCTAAAGGAACAGTGCCTGTGCTTTGGATCAAATCAGGAGCGCCGGTGTCTGTTTTGGATCAAAGCCTAACCATCATGCGGTGGTGTTTGTCACTCAATGATCCAAGCCATTGGCTCGCTGGCCTTGAGAACGCGGGACACACTGGGTGGTCTCTCATTGAGCAAAACGATGGAGTGTTCAAACACCATCTTGATCGCTACAAATACCCATCGCGCTTTGGCCTCATCAGTGGAGTCGAGCACCGTGATCAGGCTGCACAACAGTTATGGGTTCTTCAAGAGCGACTGCAGGGCCAACAATTTTTATCCGGAGCACACTGGGGGTTGGTTGATGCAGCAGTTGCTCCCTTTGTGCGTCAATTTGCCCATACTGATCCAGATTGGTTTGCCGCTCAGGCCTGGTCTAAGCTTTACACGTGGCTGAAAAATTTTGAGGCTTCTGAAGATTTTTTAGCCATCATGCAAAAGCACCCGGTTTGGACCGAATAGGCTTTAGAGTTTCGTTTTTAAGCATAAGAGCCTTGTCAAGCTGAACGCCTGCTACCTGGCTGCACTTGGGATGCTATGGGCTTGGGCCAATCGATGACGGGGGGTAGCTTTTTAGGGTGATGGATTTTGAGTTGTTTGTGAATGCTTGTCCGCCCAAAGACCACCTCAATGTCCTTGATTCTCACGTCAAATACTTTGGCCAAAAATGTCACCATAAAGTCGGTCGCGCCTCCATTGGTGGGACTTGCAGTGACGCTTACTTTGAGTTGATGAGCGAGTGGCTTACCAATGGCCGTTTTTTTAGCAGCAGGAGTGCCCAATATATTGAGTATGAGTGTGTTTTCATCCCACTCATAAAACTCATGCTCTAGAGGGTGGCATTGGCTCATGGTTGCTTCAGAAGATAAAAGATTAAAATAAGAGTTGCATGAACCCCATCCACAAGAATTCTAATTCCCAAGGCCCTTCAATAGGGCTTTGTATTTTCAATGCATTGCTTTTTGTCTTGAGTGGTGTTCAATACGCTGGCGCTCAAAGTCTTGGAGCTCAACTCCCTGATTCGGTTCAAGCTCAGGGTGCACTTTGCTGTGAATCGGTCGCAAGCAAGGACTCTGCAGATTGGGCCCGCGAGAATTTCTCTGCCAAATACCAAAGTACATACAACTGGCAGATGCACCGCAATTTCAACGCGCTCTACTCTGGGCCCAATAGCGTGCAAACCGGTGCGGAGAACATGTTCACCTTTTCAGCCACCGCTCACTTGGGTGCCCGAGTGTGGGAGGGTGGAGAGTTGTATTTTGATCCAGAGGTCGTCTCTGGTGTTCCCTTTTCTGGCAATTTGGTGGGTCTGGGTGGCTTTACCAACGGAGAGATCACCCGAGCCGCAGGTCCCCGCCTGTTGCCCTATGTACAACGATTATTTTTGCGCCAAACTTGGGGCCGCGGTGGTGAGAGTGAACAGATCGCGTCCGATTTCAATCAACTCGCGGGTATTCAAGACAAGAATCGTTGGGTTTTGACAGTGGGGAATTTTTCAACCCTGGATGTCTTTGACGATAACGCCTATGCCAAAGACCCTCGAACCCAGTTCATGAACTGGGGAAACTGGACCTATGCGGCATATGACTACGCAGCGGACGCCAGGGGATACGGTTGGGGGGCTGCCTTGGAGTGGTACCAGGGTGACTGGGCGGTGCGCTTGGGACGAATGACTGGACCGAAGGAGCCCAATGGCTTGCCTGTTGACTTCAATCTCCTCAAACACTACGGTGATCAAATTGAAATCGAGCACGCTCACCAGTGGTGGGGCAAAGAGGGTCGTGTCAGACTCTTGGCTTGGCATGATCGGGCGGTGCTGGCAAGCTTTAGCGATGCCACTGCTTACTTGCAGTCGCACCCCGGCACAGACCCTGAGACGATCTTTAATGTTCGCGGTAGTGAGAAAAATAAAACGGGTGTGGGCTTGAATGTTGAGCAAGCACTTCCTTGGAATTTGGGCTATTTTTTACGTGCCATGACCACCGACGGTCGAACCGAGACCTACGCCTTCACCGAGGTGGACAATTCCTTGTCCACTGGTTTTTTGAGTACGGGTGCGTTGTGGGGTCGGGCCCAAGACAACGTGGGTCTGTCGCTGATGATGAACGGGCTGTCTGCTCAACGCAAAGCTTATTTGAAGGCGGGGGGGATCTCCTTTTTTATTGGAGACGGTGCTTTGAACTATCAGACAGAAAATACAGTTGAGGCTTTTTACAATTGGGGTATTTCTAAGAACTTGTGGTTCACCTTGGATTACCAACGCATTCAAAATCCCGCGTACAACGCCTCCCGTGGCCCTATTGATGTGTTGGCCTTTCGCTGGCATGCAGAGTTCTGACCCAGCCTATTGGAGAGCCCTTTTCATCAAGGCTTAGTCAAACAAAGTGAACTGATCTCCCTCTTGGGACACAGTGACCGGCATGGCGCCACTGGGCAAACCTCCATTGAGTGTGTTTGGGGCGAGCTCAGAATTCACACTTGCGTGGACCTTCATGAGGGAGCTTGCGCGAACTCCCAAGAGCCTCATCTTGTGCTCAAAATTCACCCGTTTTAAGGCCTGAGAAGCCGCTTGGCGTATCGACTTTGCGTCTTGGATAGGTTCCGAGAGTGTGAAGTCCCGGGTCAGAGTTTTGAAGTTATCGAATTTGATTTTGATGCCAATGGTTTTGCTGGCGTAAGACTTGGTGATGAGGCTATGGCTTAGCTGTTCACAAAGCCGCGTAAAGATCTCGCCGAGTTCTACCCTGTCCAGCTTCACGTGGAGGTCTCTAGAGAAGGTGGTTTCTTTGCTGATGGAGACGGGTTCGCTGTGAGTCTCCACTGCTCGCTCGTCTATGCCTCTGGCACTTTGGTAGAGCCATTCGCCATATTTCTTTCCAAACTCAGCCATCAATCGGTCCAAGGGAACTTGGGCCAAGTCGCCCAAAGTTTCGATACCCAGCAGCTTTAACCGTTCGTTGGCCTTGGGGCCGATTCCATTGAGTTTTTTGCACGGCAGTGTCTTGAGCACCTGAGCGACGTCACTCTCAAGGATGATGGATATCCCATTGGGTTTATTGAATTCACTGGCCAATTTGGCCAACATTTTGTTGGGCGCTACACCAATGGAGCATGTGAGCCCGGTGGCTTGAAAAATGGTTTTCTGAATCAAGCGAGCAATCACCCGTCCACCTTCGCGTTGACCCCCTGGGACATCAGTCAAGTCGAGGTAGATTTCATCCACGCCTCGGTTTTCAATGACGGGACAGATGTCTTGGGCTATGGCTTTAAAGCGAGATGAATAATAGCGATATTGTTCAAAATCCATGGGTAGCACAATGGCGTGTGGGCACAACTGAGCCGCTTTCATCATCCCCATGGCCGATCCCACTCCAAAGACCCTGGCTGCATAAGTTGCAGTGGTGATCACGCCTCGACCTTTGTAACTTGAGAGTATGGGAAAGTCCTCCACAGGTGTGTTGGCATTCCAAGGGCTCGAATTGGTGGAGTCTGGCAAACTCAACCCTAGTTCTTCCGACTCCGTGTCACTCTCTTGAAGCGAGTTTTCAAATTCATCAGCAAATTCGGTGCTCAGGTCGCTTGCGAACTCGTCGTCCAGATCATGGCGTGTTTCAAGCGAAGTGGCACTATCTGAGTCACCACGCGCAAAAATCATTGACTTGGTGCTCGTCTCCGGAGAGTCGGGAGAGGACGCCTCGGGCGGTTGGCTCGCTTTGACACGTGAGCCCCCAATCACGACGGGTAAACCTTTCAGTTGGGGGTAGCGCAGTAACTCGACAGAGGCAAAAAAAGCATCCATGTCCAAGTGCGCAATGCGTCGGATCTTTGGGGTCCGTTGGACTGTTGATGATGAAGGCTTGCTGTGCTCAGGGGATCCAATCGGTCCAATTGATCCAATTGAACTATTTGATGCACCCGGCTTGGCGGTGCTAGGGCCGGCCTCATTTCCATCGTGGACTCTTTCGCCCAATTGAGCGTCACTGCTCGATTCATGGTCGGCCCCATGATGTGCGGAGTCATTGACTGCTGAAGTGGCCAGGTCTGGAAACCCAAACACGGCATCCAAGCTTACTGTATCAACAGTCCCTTCGTTGCCATCGTTGCCATTGTTGCCATCATTGGGCACAGAGTTTGGAAGGTCAAGTTGTTCGCTTGAGCCGATGGGATCATCCGACGCGACAGTCATCGGTCTTGCAAAATGTTGAAACGCGCAGTGCGCATAAAAACTTCTCGCCTCTGGTGCACATGATATGTTGAGCTCGGTGGGGGCCTCAGATCCAAGGCGCAAAGCTACCGGGCAAGATCACCGAGTGATCAATGTCCTTCACGCTTGTGCGGCCACAAAACGCCATGCTCAAATCCAGCTCATTGCGAATGATCTCCAGTGCCTTGGTGACACCTTGCTCACCCATTGCGCCTAGGCCATACAGCATGGAGCGACCAATGTAGGTGCCCTTGGCACCCAAAGCCAACGCTTTAAGAACATCTTGACCGCTTCGTATACCGCCATCCATGTGGATCTCAATCTCAGACCCCACAGCTTGCACAATTTTAGGTAGCGCTCGGATACTGGACTCGGCCCCATCGAGTTGGCGCCCTCCGTGATTGGAGACGATGAGCGCGTTGGCTCCCGAGTCCACAGCGTGTCGTGCGTCCTCCGCATCTTGGATGCCCTTCAAGATCAAGGGGCCCCCCCAGCGTTCTTTGACCCACTGCACATCATCCCAATTGAGTGAAGGGTCAAACTGTTGGGCCGTCCACGAGGATAAAGATCCCATGTCGGAGACGCCTTTAACGTGTCCAACAATATTGCCAAATTGGCGTCGATGGGTCCCCAGCATTCCAAGGCACCACCTGGGCTTGGTCATGAGATTCAATAGGTTGGCCAACGTGGGTTTGGGTGGAGCGCTCAAACCATTTTTGATGTCTTTGTGGCGTTGGCCCAGGATTTGAAGATCCAGTGTCAAGACCAAGGCCGAGCATCGGGCGGCTTTGGCGCGCTCGATCAAATCGGCAATGAAATTGCGATCTTTCATCATATAGAGCTGGAACCAAAACGGATGTCCTTGGGTTTCTTGCGCCACATCTTCAATGGAGCAAATACTCATGGTGGAGAGTGTGAAGGGGATTCCAAATTTTTTGGCGCTCTTGGCTGCCAAAATCTCACCATCAGCGTGTTGCATGCCCGTCAAACCTGTGGGTGCAATGGCCACGGGCATTTTGACGGGTTGCCCCAACATGTGACTATCGGTCGAACGCGTGGCTATGTTCACTGCCACTCGTTGTCTGAACTTTATGCTGGCCAAGTCGCTCTCATTGGCCCGGTAGGTGCCCTCAGTCCATGAGCCTGAGTCAGCATAATCGTAGAACATTCTCGGCACGCGCCGTTTGGCCAAGATCCTCAAGTCTTCAATGTTGGTGATCACGGTCATGTTGGATGTCTTTCATTGGAGTGAGTCAAAGCGAAGTGCCCATACTTTGGCGATGCTCAGAAGTGGCGGAGAAGAGGGGGGTTAAAAATCTCTGGCCATGGCCGCTTCAAGCCTTGTCAAATGTCTTTGAATTTGAATGCTGACTTGTTTCGGCGCTGTGCCACCCAGTGTTGCTCTGGCGTTCATGGAGCCCAACAAGCTCAAAACTTGGTAGACATCGTCTTTAATATCGGGGTGAAAGCTTTGCAGCTGCGCCAAGCTCATGGCTCCAAGGTCAACACCGCTCTCGATGGCGGCCCTCACGGCCTTGGCCACAGTGTCATGTGCGTCCCTAAAAGGGAGTCCTTTTTTGACTAAATAGTCTGCTAAATCCGTGGCTGTGGCATATCCGCTGGAAGCAGCGCTCTCCATGGCCACGGGCTTGACCGTGAGTGCGCCTGAGTAGATTCCACTCTGGGGGTCTTTTTGGCCGCCAATCATCTGAGTAAAGATCCTCAAGGTTCCTGTGAGCGTGTCCACGGTGTCAAACAAGGGCTCTTTGTCTTCTTGGTTGTCCTTGTTGTAAGCGAGTGGTTGGCCTTTCATGAGTGTCAAAAGGCCCATCAAATGGCCCACCACGCGGGCGGTTTTTCCACGGGCGAGTTCGGGGACATCAGGATTTTTTTTCTGCGGCATGATGGAGCTGCCAGTGGTGAAGCGATCGGCAATTTGAATAAAGCCAAAATTTTGACTCATCCACAAAATCAACTCCTCGCTTAAGCGACTGATGTGCACCATCACCAAGCTGGCTGCGCTAGTGAATTCAATGGCAAAGTCCCGATCGCTCACTGCATCAAGGCTATTTTGACAAACTTGGGGAAGTCCTTGTGCGTCTACCATCCCAAGCATCGTGGCCACCGACTCGCGGTCCAGCGGGTAAGAGGTCCCCGCAAGGGCTGCAGCTCCTAACGGTAGGGTGTTGGTACGAGCGCGCACCTCATGCATGCGCTGGGTGTCCCTATGAAACATCTCCACATAAGCAAGTAAGTGATGTGCAAAGCTAACGGGCTGGGCCACTTGTAGGTGGGTAAAGCCAGGCATAATGGTGTGGACATGGTGTTGCGCAACGCGCACCAAGGCACACTGAAGATTTTCTAAAAGGGCAACAATGAGATCAATTTCATCTCTGAGCCACAAACGGATATCAGTTGCGACTTGGTCGTTTCTGCTCCTGCCGGTGTGCAGTCGTTTGCCTGCGTCCCCAATCAATTGGGTGAGTCTCGCCTCGATGTTGAGATGAACGTCTTCAAGCTCGAGTTTCCATTGAAATTGTCCTGTTTCAATTTCCTGGGTAATTTGTGCCATCCCAGACTCAATGCTGCGTAAGTCCTCAGGCGACAAAATACCCTGCGCACACAGCATTTTTGCGTGTGCCAAGGAGCCTTGGATATCGACACGCCAGAGTCGTTGGTCAAAAAACACGCTGGCGGTGTAGCGTTGAACAAGCTCACTCATGGGTTCGCTAAAAAGCTGTGACCAGGCTTGGGACTTTTGATCTAGGGGATTGATTGACATAGGTTGACTATTTTATTACCCGATGGGCTCGCTTTGGACTTTGGAGCATTTAAATCCGCAATTGACAGCTCAAAGTGTCAACCTCCAGGGTTTTGGAGCCTTAAAACTTTAAATGGGCTCAATCGGGGCATTTTTTGACCGAAAAGACCTAAAATGCAGTTTGTGAACTGGGGTTTACCAGATATAAACTATAAAAATGATGACATTGGGACAATAAAGAAATGAATTCAAATTCAATTGTAATTGTGGGCGGTGGGCATTCAGGGGCCCAACTGTGCGCCTCCTTGGCCGAGTTGGGCCAAGCTGCCCGCATTCACTTGGTCTGCGAAGAGCCAGTCCTGCCCTACCAACGCCCTCCCTTGTCCAAAGCATTCTTTAAAAAAGAAGACGAGAGCGTTCAATCCATCCGTGCCCAAGCTTGGTACGATCAACACGGGATTCAGGTTCATTTGGGCGATCCCGTCAAAAGCATTGACCCAGACAAGCAGGTCGTTCACTTGGCCTCTGGCGAGACGTTGCCCTATGCCCAATTGGTGTTGGCGACAGGTACGCGTGCACGCCAGTTGCCCAGTTTGCCCACGAATTTGGATAATGTTTATACCCTAAGGACCGCGCAAGACGCCAGCCAACTCAGGGCGGCGCTTCAAGGCGTTGAACGCGTGACTTTCATTGGTGGAGGCTTCATCGGTTTGGAGTTGGCGGCCACATTGCAGTCACTGGGTAAACAAGTGACGGTGCTGGAGGCACAAGCCCGATTGCTCGCCCGTGCGGTGTCCGCCCCCTTGTCGGCCCACGTGTTGGATGTTCACCAAAAAGCCGGAGTGGATGTGCGCTTAGACACTCAAATCAAAGGATTTGCCTTTGAGTCGCACCGCGTTACTCACATTGAGTTGGCCAACGAAACCTTGGCGGTGGAGTCGGTGTTGTTGGGCATTGGCGCAGAGCCCGAGGATGCCTTGGCAAGACAAATTGGACTGACCTGCGAGCATGGCATTGTGGTGGACTCACAAATGAAGACCTCCAACCCGCACATTTGGGCCATTGGGGATTGCACGAGGTTTCCCTGGACCCAAGAGATGCCCACCTTGCGTTTGGAGTCCATTCAAAATGCCAATGACCAAGCCCGCGTAGCAGCGCAAAGCATCAGCGGCCAAGAGGCCCGCTACCAGCCAGTGCCTTGGTTTTGGTCGGAACAGGGCGGAATGCGTTTACAAATGGTGGGATTGATGCCTGACAATCCCCATACCGTCAAACGCCCACTCGCGGCACCAGCCCAAGCCAGCGGCGCCGCAAGCGAAGGTTTCTCCTTGTTTCACTACCAAGGAGAGCACTTGAAATGTGTGGAAACGGTCAATGCACCCATGGATCACATGATGGCGCGAAAAATATTAGAACAAGGCTTGAGTCCAGCCCCATCCATGGTGGCCGACAACGCTACCCCCCTTAAAAACTTGCTCACTTGATGTTTGTCTGGATGGATACCCCTAGGGTGAGCGTGCTAGCATGGATGCTTTGATTGTCATCAACCTTTGCATGGACGCAGTGTGAAACCTTTGAACATCATCATCGCAACCCGAGAGAGTCGATTGGCCATGTGGCAAGCTCAACATGTCCAAGCCCTACTTACACAAGGGGGTGCGAGCGTGTCCCTTTTAGGCATGACCACCCAAGGCGATCAAATTTTGGATCGTTCGTTGAGTAAAGTGGGCGGTAAGGGCCTATTTGTCAAAGAGTTGGAGGTTGCTCTGGAGTCTGGGGCGGCAGACTTGGCGGTTCACTCTCTAAAGGATGTTCCGATGGATTTACCTGAAGGATTTTCGCTGGCCTGTGTGATGGAGCGCGAAGATCCTCGAGACGCTTGGGTTTCCCCACATTTTCCCAGTTTGAAAGACTTGCCCCAAGGCGCAGTTGTGGGGACCTCTAGTTTGAGGCGCACCGTTTTACTAAAAGCTTTGCGCCCAGATTTGGTCATCGAGCCGCTTAGAGGCAACTTGGACACTCGTTTGAAAAAACTCGATGCGGGTCAATACGCTGGCATTGTGCTTGCAGCAGCAGGCCTTAAGCGACTTGGGCTCCAAGAGCGTATTCGCGCAGTGTTCGAAGTCGATGAAATGCTCCCGGCCCCTGGACAAGGCGCCTTGGGCCTAGAGGTGTTGGAAAAGCGCGGTGATGTGATTGAGGCCTTGTCTGGCTTGTCGCATCAAAGTACTTGGTTGGCCGTGAGTGCAGAGCGTGCTGTGAGCCGCGCCATGGGGGGGAGTTGCTCCATGCCCTTGGCTGCGCACGCAACTATGCAAGGCGAATACCTCACCCTTCACGCCGCTTGGGGGGATTTGGAGAAACCTGGTCGAATTTTGCGCTCTCATACCACCCAAGAAGTTGCCGACATCGAGGCGGCCCAGGCCCTGGGAGCTTGGGTTGCACAGCAACTC